>OLNF01001471.1_pt1 | contig 20006 bp, 12 predicted proteins | sample 1673061 | NCBI WGS metagenome assembly OLNF01 (sample SAMEA3136751, study PRJEB25190) | human gut metagenome
ACGACAGCGGCGGCACGAACTATGCCAAGATCGCACCGGCCACAGCCATCCTGAACGTGGCGGCGGACGCCGAGTTGGAGCGCCCCTTCCAGTCCATCTCTGTCAACGGTACGAAGCTGAATGCAAAGAACATTTCCTATGAGGGCATCGTTACCCTGGGCAGCGAGGACAACGAGGAGTTCAAAAATGTCTACGAGGAGATTCCCAAGTACCATGTGATCGTTCCGGAAGGAACAGAGAGCGTTGACATTACCTACAACGAGGGCGTGGATATTTACCACGCAGACGCTACTGCATACGGCTACGAGACGGACCTTGCTGTAGATGTGGTGTCCTCGGCAACTATCCGCTCTGTTACCTTGAAAAACAGCTACAAGGTCAACGGTGACGGCACCCAGACCGTCACCACCCCCGTCACCCGCTATATCCGTAACGAAGATGGAACGGCCATGGCGATCACACTGGAATCCAGCAGCACTAATAATTTTAGGCCCGTCGCCCTGTTCACCTTTGAGTATGCAAAGGCAGACACGAAGCCGGATGTGACATATGGGGATGTGAACGGAGATGGCATCATAAATTCCACGGATGCAGCAATCGTCTATCGCTCGGTTAATGGAAGATACACACTGACAGATTCTCAGAAGTTGTCGGCAGATGTTAACGGCGATGGTGCTGTAAACTCCACAGATGCTGCGTTGATCTATCGTTATACAAACGGGAAAATGAGTAAATTCCCCGCAGAATCCTAAATACCATAAGGAGGTTAAACACAAAATGAAAAGAACTCTTTCCATTCTGTTGACAATCGCCATGATTATCAGCCTTATCCCTGCTGTATTTGCTGCTGATGTTCCGACGATGTCAACAACAGTTGATAAGACAGAGGTTCAGCCGGGTGATACGATTACGCTTACACTGTCGATCGACAAGACCATTACGAACCTGAATAACTGGGAGTGGGCAATTTATTTTGACAAGACTGCTTATGTCAAAACCAGCGGCGAGCTTGAACCTGGATGTATGTCGGGCACGGGCACTACTGGCGCAGTGGGAGATAATGTTGATATCCTTGGTAAAAATGCCATCCGGGTATCCGGCCTAAGCACTACAGGCGACCCTGTCACTCTTAACGCCGGCAAGATTGCCACTGTTACCTTTATGGCAACGGAGAACATCACGGCAGAAAACGCTCGCATTGAGGTCAAAACCGAAGCGCTGCCTGACTATGATACGCTTAAAGACAACGATGTCAAATTAACCGGCAACATCATTGATGTCACAGTGAAGTCCAGTGAAGCCAAGGGCTACACCGTGTCCATGGGTGCGGACAAGCAGGTAGCTTCCGGCCAAATCGTGGAGATCCCTGTGACCATCGGCAACAACGACGGCAAGAACGCCTACAACGCCTACGACATGACCTTCTCTTTTGACCCCACCATTCTGACGCTGAACATGGAAGCCACCAACATCGAGGGTTATCGCGTGATTCCCGGCAGCGGCACCGTGCGAATCGTGCGTTACGGTAAAGCCGCCGAGCTGGGCGATGCGCTGACTCTGAGCTTTGTGGCAACCGGTCAGGGTAAATCCGATGTGAAAGTAACGGAAGCGTATGTAGATACCAATGCAAACGCCATTGAGTTTGACGCACCTGCGGCTGCCATTTTGGATGACACCGCTGTTATCACCGTCAACGGCTACACCGTGACTCTGCCGGACGACTTCACCCGTACCGACGCGGAGGGTTCCGTGATCGAAGCGGGCGGCAAGCTGACCTTCGTTCCCAAGGACCCCAACTATGACTACACCGTGACCGTCACCGTGGGCGGCGTGGAAGTCCCCCCTGTCATTGGCGAGGATGGCACCTACACGGTTTCCAATGTCAACGGCAATGTGGTGGTCACCAGCACTAAGACCCCCAAGACTTTCACTGTCGCCCAGGGCGAAAATACCACCGGTGCTGCGACTGCTACCTACATGGAGGACTACACCTTCAAGCTGACCCCTGTGGATGGCTACACCTATAACATGACCGTGACCATCGGCGGCAAGGACTACACCGGCTTTAAAGCCCAGGGGAATGACGATGGCACTACCACCTACACCATCCCCGGTGCGGATGTGACCGGCGACATCGTTATCAACAGCAACAAGCAGGTCAAGCAGCCGGAGACCTTCACTGTCACCTTTGACGGCACCGGCGCAGGCGAGGCCAACGGCGAAAGCTCCGTCAAGGAAAACACCAACTACACCTTCACCGTGGCCAAGCAGGAGAACTTTGAGTACACCATCACTGCCACTATGGGCGGCAAGGCCGTGACTGTCACCGAGGGTGCTAACAACACCTACACCATCGCCAATGTCACCGGCAATCTGGTCATCACCATCGAGAAGAAATCCACCCTGACCATGGAGGTCACTGTTTCCAAGTATGTAGAGATGGATAACAAGACCGTGTTCCTGGTAACCGTGACCGGCACCCCCGAAGAGGGCAAGGCGTTTGCCTACGGCGATAATGTCATGTATAAGACTACCGCTTACGGCCAGAATGTTTACAGCTGGTTGGTGATCGTGGACAAGAATGAGACATTCGACCAGGCTACGGCTGAGGCCAAGATCACGCAGGCCAGTGCTACTGCCGAGGAAGTGACCCAGAGCTATGATGTCAACGAGACGGGCCTTGTGGACATCAACGATGCTCAACTTACTTATGACATCTACAGCGGCAAGTACACCGACTTCGAAAAAGTCTCTGTGCGGAAGTTTCTGCGCGCGGATGTGACCAAAGATAAGGTCGTCAACTCCGCCGACGCCGTTGCGGTCGTCAAACATTCCAAGTAAAACCAAGGCGAATCCACAGCTTCCCCTCCCTTTTGGGAGGGGAGGCGATTCACCATATTTTGGGGCTTTACCATTGCCTCCTGTTTTAGGAGACGATGGTAAGAATCCAAAACAAGTATTTGGGGGATACCCGTATGAAAAAACACAGCGGCCTATATAGCGCCGTCAGTATTTTGCTGGTCATTGTGCTGATGGCAGGGATCAGCCTCTCACTTCTCTCCTCCGGGCGGACAAGGCCGGACAATCCCATCAGCACTCAGCCGGATCGGCTCCAGGCAGAGTCGCTGCAAGGCTCCGGCAGCACTGGCGGACAAAGTTCCGGCAAGGATAATACAGAGAATACGGATACTGCCCAGGATCCATCAGAGCCGCAGAAGCCCGATGAGCCGCAGAAGCCCGATGAGCCACAGAAACCCGATGACACCAAGCCGGATCCATCGGGCCCCACAGACCCCACGGATAACCCCGGCAAGGGCGACCAGGGCGGCTCCAAGTCAGACGATAACAAAGGCGGCTCCGAGGATTCCGGTGACCATGGTGATGGCACCGGCGGAGACGACGGGGACCACGGCGGCAGCGGCGGTGACCACGGCAGCGGCGGTGAAGAAGACGATACGCCCCGCATTTATACGACTCTGAAAACTCAGCAACTTACCAAGGCAGAGCTGCCCGACGGCAAGCTGACCTTTGTGGCCTATCCCCTGGGTAAAGGCGATCTGCATATCCGTGTCCGGCTGAAAAATGAGACCAATTCCGGAAACGGATTGCTGCTTACTTCTCAGAATAACCAGGACTACGAGGCACAGCTGGATTTCAACGCAGATAACCTCTTTGTGCTGTCTCTTTATGATGGGGAGACCTTCCTGGGACTTGTTCAGTACCGGGTGGGCTATTACGCGAATCTTGCGGACGATACCCACCCGACGGTGGGGGACTATCCACCCTCCATCGTCACCAATCTGGATGGGGCCAGCCTGGACATGAGCTCCCAAACCTTCCCCTTGACGGTGATTGCCCGTGCCAACGCAGAGCTGGGAGCCGGTGTGATCTATTCCAATCAAATTCGGGTCACGCTGGACGGCAAAACCGTGGAAAAGAGCTACGGCGATTCTCAACCCACCTACGAGTTGTATTTCGATCCCCCTCAGTTGGGCGATGAAGAAACCCACATCGTCCGGGTACTGGCCTGGGATGGTAACGGAAACTCCACCATGAAGGTCTACACCGTCACCTACCATCAAATTAGTGAGGGCGACCCGGCGGGCTCGGTGGATGTGGTGCTGGACGCGACTACCATCGGCCTGGGCATTTTGGATACCGGAACGCTGGACATCGTGGAGGGCGAAACGGCGGCGTCCGTGCTGCTGCGCTTCCTGCAGGAGCGCGGTTATGAGCCGGATTACCAGGGGTCTGCTACCATGAACTTCTATCTGCGCCGGATTAGCCGGGGCGACATTGCCTACCGAGCCAATGTCCCGGAGCATCTTTGGGAGCTGATCCTGCGGGACGGCATCACCACCAATGATAACTATGACCGGGACAGCATCGGGGAGTTTGACTATACCCAAGGCTCGGGCTGGATGTACTCCATCAACGGCACCTTGTATGAGGGTACCGGCATGAGCGGCTACAAGGTCCGCAACGGCATTACCATTTATGTACGCTTCACCCTGTCCTACGGCAAGGACATCGGCGGCTACGATTCCACCGGAGGCGGCTACGGTTCACTGAGCAGCTACTGCGGCCTATGGATCAACGGCGGCTACCAAGCCCTGGGCCACGACTTCGTGGAGACGGACCGTTTGGAACCCACCGAAACAGAGGATGGTTACATCCACTATCGCTGCTCCAAGTGCCATGAGGAGAAAACAGATATTCTCCCGGCCACCGGCGGTACGGAGCCATCCCCCACCGCCGCACAGGCGCCCCCCGCCCTGCTCCTGCGGCGGGGATCGGGCCTTACCCCTTATCAAAACAAATTCCATAGAACCTGGGAGGCAGCAGCATGAAAAGAGCAACACGAATATTAGCGGCACTTCTTTGTGTGCTGCTTCTGCTCCCAACGGTGGCCTTTGCGGAAGCACAGCCTTCTTTGGAAAAACAGATCGCACAGAGTGCGGAGGGAATGTCCGCTCTGGGCGGCAAGAAGGGTGAATTGCTGAAAGACCGGGAACTGTTTCCTGCAGGCGATTCCGTCTGCGATTGGCTGGCCATAGCTATGGCACTGTCCGGCACAAGGGAGAGCTATTCCGACTATTTGGCGGAACTGAAGGCCCATGTGGAGGACGCATACGCCAAAAACGGATGCCTGGACCGCAACAAGGCCACGGAATACCACCGGATTTCTTTAACGGTGCTGGCACTGGGGGGCAACCCCACCAACTTCGGCACGAAGCCCGACGGCTCGGCCATTGACCTGATCGCAGAGGGTACTTACAACTATGCCCGTGATCCGGGAGCTCAGGGCTTAAATGGCTGGATATGGGCGCTGCTGACCTTGGATGCCGGGGACACAGAGGTCCCGGCAGACGCCCTGTATTCCAGGGAGGACATGGTAAATGCCATTTCCGTTGCTCAGGAGCCGGACGGCGGCTTCGGCCTGATCCCCGGAAAATCGGATGTGGACATCACCGCTATGGCGGTGCAGGCCCTAGCTCCCTATCGGGACCAGATGGAGACCGAGATCGACGCAGCGCTTACTTATCTTTTCAGCCAGCTGACGGACACCTGCGGGTATATCGCCTACGGCGATGAGAACGCGGAAAGCACCGCCCAGGTCATCCTGGCCCTGTGTGCGCTGGGCATTGACCCGGAGACGGATAGCCGTTTTGTCAAGGGCGAGCACACCCTGCTGACGGAGCTTTCCCAGTTCCGGGAAGCGGACGGCACCTACCGCCATGTGCTGGAGGGGGCCGGCGACGGCCTGGCAACGGCCCAATCCGTCCTGGCCTTAGTGGCTGTGCAGCGTGTGCGGTCCGGGCAGCCGTGGGTGCTGCATTTTGACGGCACTCAAGCGCCCCGTGAGGCATTCGGCACAAACGGAATCATCATCTGCGCCGTGATCGGTGCGGTAGTCGTAATCGCCGCCGGTGCGATCTACATCATCGGCAGAAAGAGGAAAAAGGCATGAACAAGCTGACAGATCAAATTCAGGCAGAGGTCAACAAGGTCGTTTTGGGCAAGGAGGACATCGTCCGCAAGGTGCTGCTGGCCATCCTGGCACAGGGCCATGTGCTGCTGGAGGATGTCCCCGGCGTAGGCAAGACGACGCTGGCCAAGGCATTTTCCAAAACGCTAGGTCTGGACTCCAAGCGTGTCCAGTTCACCTCCGACACCCTGCCATCGGATATTATCGGGTTTTCCGTATTCGATAAGGCAGACGGCAGGCTGAAATATCAGTCCGGAGCCATTATGACCAATCTGCTGCTGGCGGACGAGATCAACCGTACCTCCAGCAAGACCCAATCCGCTCTGCTGGAGGCTATGGAGGAGTTGCAGGTCACCGTGGACGGCGTGACCCGGCCCCTGCCGAAGCCCTTTATCGTGCTGGCAACGGAAAACCCGGTGGGTTCTGCGGGTACGCAGATGCTGCCCGCATCCCAGCTGGACCGCTTCATGCTCCAACTGAGCATGGGCTATCCCAATCGGGCCAGCACGGCGGCACTGCTGAAGGATCGCCATCATGTGGACCCGCTCTCTGCCTGCCAGACAGTGACTTCCCCTGCCGAGCTGGAAAAGCTCATTGCAGAGGTCAGCAATATCCATGTGGCAGACCGAATTTATGACTATATTGCAGAGCTGGTGGATCTGACCCGCTCCAACGCCTATGTGACCCTGGGTGTCAGTCCCCGTGGCGCTTTGGCTGTGACCCGTGCGGCCAAGGCCAACGCCTACTTAGAGGGCCGGGACTATGTGATCCCTGACGATGTGTGCGCCGTGTTCCCGGATGTGTGCGTCCACCGTCTGATCCTCAACTCTAAGGCGCGGCTCCAGGACTATACAGCGGCACTGATCCTGCAAAATGTACTTACCTCCGTCCAGAAGCCGGATGTCCGGGAATTTTCCAGCAAATGAGAAAAACGATCTTAGGCAGCGCCCTGTGTTATCTGATCCTGCTGCTGGCGTTGGCGGCGCTGCTTCTTACAAGCGGCTCCTTCTGGGCGCTGGCCGGACTCTGCTTGCTGCTCCTGCTGCCCCTGGCCTCCTGGGCGGTCAATTTCTATGTCCGCAGGCACCTGCAGGCGGACATTCTGACCCCGGCCACAGCGGCAAAACGCACGGCAGTCAGCTGTCGGGTGCGTATCCGCAACGGAGCGTTTCTGCCCGTAATGCGCTATGGCTGTCAGGTCGCTGTCCGCAATGATCTCACTGAGGAAGACCAGACAGTGACGCTGACCGGCAGCATCGGAGCCAAGGGCGAAAGCAGCCAAACCATCCTGCTGCAAAGCAGCTTCTGCGGCAGAGTGTATGTGCAGATCAGCCGGTTTACCCTGCTGGACTATCTGGGCCTGCTTCCCATGAAGGCCCTCGTGAAAGCGGATGCCCGTCTGACCATCCTCCCGGACCTGTATCCAATGGAGGCGGACATGACCGCCCGACCGGCCTATGCCGACGACGGCACTTCCAATCGACGGGGTGAGGACCGCAGCGAGGTGTACCAGCTCCGGGAGTATCGCCCCGGCGATGACATCCGGCAAATTCACTGGAAGCTGTCCTCCAAGTTAGATGAGCTGATTCTGAAAGAGGCCAGCCAGCCGGAGAGCCGTTCCCTTTTGGTATTCTGGGATAAGCGCACCGGCGGTAACCCCCAGCAGATGGACGCACTGGCGGAGGTCGTGTCCTCCGCAGGCATGGCACTGCTGCAAAGCGGTGTACCCTATACCCTGTGCTGGACGGACCGGGACGATCTGCAGGTCCAGGACATTTCAGAGGAAAACCAGCTTTTGCAGGCTATCCCGGCTCTGGTAAAGACCAGGGGCAGCGCTGAGTGCCGCCTGCCCAAAACTGACGGTTACAGCCGAATTCTCTGTTTCGGCACAGCGCCGGAAGAACAGCTGCTCACGGACGGACGGGTGCATTTCATCCTCTGTACCGAAGAACAGTACCCCGGTGCGACCACCTTTGCCCCGCAGAATTATTCCGAGGCCATGCAGCGACTGGAGGTTTAACCCATCATGCGAAAAAATGAAAACGGACTCCAGTGGATTGTCACCGAAACGGCACAGAAAAAGCTGCACTTTCCCTGGGGCGCTTGGGTGGTCTGTGCCGTTCTGACGGTGGGCTTCTGCTTGCTTTTAACCGCTGCATTTCCCTCTGTTCCCTACCCATGGTGGGCTATGACAGCAGCTGCGATTTTGGTACAGGCGGCGTTGCTGATAGTATACCAAACCAGAATCGGGAACTGGCTCGTTCCAGCGGGCATCGGCGTGTTGCTTCTTCTGAGCTTGGCACTGAACAAGTTTGTCCTACCCGGTTTTGGAACACTGGCAAATGATTTCCTGACCCTGCTGACGAAAAAGACCGGGAAGATCTACCTGGACCTTGCGGCAGCGGATGCCCAATTTCTGCCTCTGGCGGTAACGGTTCTGCTGCTGGCGGTGTCGCTACTTCTCAGCCGCAGCGCATGGAGCGGACGGATGCTGCTGGCCTTGCCGATTCTGCTGCCCTGCTATGGGGCTATGCTGCTGGGCCTGTTTCCCGTGAGCATCGGCGGTGGACTGCTGATTATCGGCACGGTGCTGCTTATGGTGCAGCGCACGGCGGCGTGCGAAGCCCTTTCGGGCGCTCCGGCGCAGCTGATCTTGCCGGTCCTGTGTGCGGCCCTGTGCCTGCTGGTGGGCCTGTCTTGCCAGGATAAGCTGGATACGGACCTGGTAGAAACGATGCAGACCCAGCTCCACCAGCGGCGCTATGACAGCGATACCAATTCCATGCCGGAAGGAAACCTCAAGAACTTACCCGCCTGGAATAAAAGCGACACCCCGGCATTGGAAGTCACGATGGAGCAGCCGGAAAAGGTGTATCTGCGAGGGCAGATTTACGACACCTACACCGGCACCGGCTGGAAGGCAGCCGATACCGAAGACACCGCCCAATATGAGGATCTTTTCTATTGGCTCCATGAGGCGGGTTTCTACGGCCAGAGTCAAATTGCACTGGCGGATGGCTATACGGAGACGGCCACACCGCTGTCCATGACTATACGAAATCTCTCCGCCTGTTCCGCCCACGGCTACTATCCCTATGCCGTCTACGGCAGTGAAACGCTGGAGGCAGACCGCATCGGGGACACGAATCTGCCCCCGGCAGAGAGCCTGTATTATCTGAAAGGCAGCGTCCCGGACTGGTACCAAATCCAGCGGAACCTCTCCACGGCCCAGGGCCGGGAGAACATCGAAAACTATCTATCCAAGGAGCAGGCCTATGCCGACTATCTCCGGGCTATGGACCTGCAAATGACTCAGGACAGCTGGGCCGTCCTCCGGCGGCAATTGAAGCTGGACACCCAGGCCCGGACCATCAGCGACATCCGCACCATTATCTTTGACTATCTACGGGAAGCCATGACCTACGATGAGACTGCCCGGACCATGAACGGCAGCGGCGACTTCCTACAATATACGCTGGAGCGCAGCGGACACGGCTACAGCGTCCATTACGCCACGGCAGCGGTGCTGATGCTGCGCTACATGGGCGTTCCGGCCCGCTATGTGGAGGGATATTACCTCTCGGCGGAGGATGCCACCCGCTACAAGGCCGGCGAGCCCATCACCTTAACAGAGGAAAACGCCCACGTCTGGGCGGAATACTATGTCAGCGGTGTCGGCTTTGTGCCCTTCGAGGTGACTCCCGGCTACATAGACGATGAGGAGATGTCTCTGGGCGGCGACAGCCCGGATGAGAATACCTACGAGAACAACACCCAGCAATTTGTAGAGGTGGAGCAGCCGGAGGAGATCAACGAGCACAAGCAGGACCGCTTTACCTTCTCGCTGAATGCCCATTACCTGCTGCTTCTTCCGCTGCTGCTGATCTTGCTGCTGGCCGGATGTATTTTCCATCGCCGCAGGGTGTTTCGGAAGAAGATGGCCGCTATCGACGCCGCAGACGACCGGGAGGCCATTGCCATGCGCTATGGCTATGCTGTTTGCCTGCTGCGCCACAGTACGGTCCGACCACCGGAGGGTGCGGCAGAAGCCGCAGAACTGAATCAAAAGGCGCTGTTTAGTACCCAGGAGATGACCCCGGAACAGCGCAAGCAGGTTGACTCGTTTGCTGTGCGTGTACTGGATGCCTGCAAGGGCAGCTGGACAACCTGGGAGAAAATACGGTACCGGCTATGGAACTGCCTGTATTGAAAACAAGGAGGAAGGAAAATGCACAAAAGAGTAATGGCTCTGCTGCTGAGTCTGGTGCTTCTGCTCTCTGCCGCCATGCCGGTCCCGGCGATGGCCGCAGAGAAAGAGTACGCCGGCAGCTTCGTGTTTGTTGCCATGAACGCCAACAGCACCATCGTGGAGCCAACCCGTATCCAGTATAAGTCTGGGCAAACCATTCAACAGGCGCTGGCGGATTCAGATATTGACTTTGTCGGCCTGGAAAACGGATTCGTCTATGAGATCAACGGCGTTTCCGCCAACTATCTGCTCTATTATGACAAGGGCGGCTACAAGCTGGACGCTCCGGCTTCTTCCATCAAGGCCCTTTGCTTCCATGTATCTTCGGGGTACTCGGACGAGGCATTTCAGCTGATCCTCCAGATGGCGGATTACCTGGACATGACCAACCATGTGCAGAATTATCCGGCAGCAGCTAACGCCTATGCGGCGGCGCTGAAGGGCCTGCGGACGGCAACTGCCGACTCGGCAGGACCTCTGCTGAAAAACCTGAAAGACGCCATTGCCGAATATGCGGCCCTTCTGGACGGGACCCAATACACCGTCTCCGCCACGGCGACCCAGAACGGAGCCGCCGTGGCAGAACCGGTCATTACCCTGACGGATGCCTATGGCAATGTCACCACCGGCACCGGCAGCGCCAAGGTCATTGCCGGCGACTACAAGTTCAGCGTATCCGACGGCGGCCATAACCGCACGGACGGCACGCTGACGGTCTCCGCTGATGCACGGGTCTCCGTGGCCCTGCCTTACGGCGAGTGGTTCGGTAATATCCGTCTGCTGGATGCCGATCAGGAACCCTACCGCGCTGCACAAAACCGTGCAAACCACACGGCGCAGTATTGGATCGAGGATACAGCCAATGCTCTGAGCAGCGTGTATCTGAATGCGGCGATGGGCAATGTCCCGAATACCAAGACCACCAAGCTCCGCACCATCTATACCGGCACCAACGGCAAGGATATGTCGGGCATATCCCGCAGCTGGAACAGCACAGCCACATCCCTTACTTATCTGTTGACCTCTGGCATGGAGGGCAAGACCTTCGCGCTGGAAGCACAGTATACAGGCTCGGACGGCTACACGCAGATTCAGTCCTACGATGTCACCGTGACCCGTGTGCCCACGCTGAAGGCTCTGGCAGCCACGGCGGAGGGGACCAAGCTGCCCCTGGAGTTTGCGCCCAACACCCGGGAGTACAGCCTAAAAACCGTGTCCTCCATTGTGGATATTGACGCCGCACCATTTGGTGAGGATTATACCGTCACCGGAACCGGGGCGGTGCAGCTGACCGGAGACACGCAGGATCACATGATTCAGGTAGCAGCGCCCAACGGGGAGCAGAGCACCTATACCCTCCACATTCAGAAGGTAGCTTCCGTACCGGTGACGCTGGCTGTGCCTTCCGGAACAACGGTGCAGGTGATCAATGGAGCAGGCTCCGAGATTGCCCCGGTGGACGGGATCTATCACCTTGTCCCCGGCGAGAGCTATACCTGCATCGCCACGAAGAACACCTGGTATCATACGCAGATCACCTTCACGGCCTCCAGCGGACTGAATGTGTCCGTCCCGGAGCCTGTCACCACCGACTGGCTGACCGATCTGGCATTCTACAACGGCACCTATGCTTCCAGCCGGATCGCCTACGCCGCCGACAAGACCTTCACGGCGGCAGACCACACCTACAACTATACGGTGTCCGACTGCAACAGCTCCGTTGCCATGCAGGCCACGGCAACCGGAACCGTGACGGCGCTGTATCGGACCCAAAGCACCGTGCCGGGGATTCATAATCTCGCACGGATGGAGACGATCACAACGCCTGTCAGCAAAACGGGTCTTGCTCAGAGCCTGACCTACGCCGTGGCCAAGGCCGGTTACGGCCAGACGGTGACGATCCGCATTTCCAAGACAGAAAACGGCACTACCTACTATCAGGACTACGATATTCAGCTGCTGCGGCAGCTGCACCTGTCCAGCCTGACTATTGCCACAAAGGATGAGACACTGCCCTTTGTAACTCCAAAGGGCGCAACGGCCCGCTTTGATCGAGATACCACAGATTATTATGTTAAGGTAGACCGGGAGACCACCGCTCTCTACCTCTCCGGCACCTATCCCAACAGCAGCACAGACACCGCCTGCTGCGGCGGATACTATGCCAAGGTCAACGGCGTACGCTATGATACGCTGGCCGGCGCGGAAGCGGTCCTGAACACAGACCTTTATAATGAAGATATTTCGGTACAGGTCTGCCACGCAGATACCGGCAGCATTGAGCTGACCTATACCGTCCATGTTCAGAAAAGTGACCCCATCCAACTGACCATCCAAACGACCCCGGCGGATGCCACGGTGTTCCTGACCAACGACCTGAACGGCAAGCGCATCGTGGAGAAAAACGGCACCTACAGCCTGACCCCCGGTGCCAGCTATTCCTACACTACCACCTGCGCCGGGTACATCGGTCAAACGGTGGAGCACTATACCGCCCCCGACAAGGACGGTACACTGACCATTACGCTAAAGAAGGCTCCAGCCAACGACAAGCTCATCAATTTCGATTCTGCGTGGCCCCACTTACGCCAAAACAATGAGAATAACGGTGTGGTGGACTACAAGACGCCGGTCTACGCCAAGGATGCCGAGCTGTACTGGGCTACCTCCATTGGATCCGGCTACGATGTGAACGCCTGCGGCTGCCCCATTTTGGTGGACGGTGCCATCTACACCTACTCCGGCTCCCGCATTTATAAGGTGGATGCTATCTCCGGCGAAATTCTCATTGATAAGCCCATGGATCACAACTCCAGCTTCGCCATCAACCCGCCCACCTACGCCAACGGCATGATTTTCGTGGGCCTGTCTGACGGCACGATCCAGGCGTTCGACGCCAATACCCTGGACTCCCTGTGGATCTACCGGGACTCCATCGGCGGTCAGCCCAACAGCTCTATTGTCTATCACGATGGCTACATCTACACCGGTTTTTGGGTGGGCGAGATCAACGAGGCCCACTATGTGTGCCTGAGCGCCACCGACGAGGACCCCACGCAGACGATGGAAGAAAAGCTCCCCACTTGGTACTACACCAGCAAGGGCGGCTTCTATTGGGCCGGTGCCTATGTGTGCGACGACTTCCTGCTGATCGGCACGGATGACGGCGCTTCCGGCTACACCACCGGCAAGCCCAGTCTGCTGTCCTTTAACCCCAAGACCGGCGAACTGCTGTCCTCCTACAAGATGAATGTGACCGGCGACATCCGCAGCTCTATCACCCATTACAACGGCAAGTATTACTTCACCAGCAAGGGCGGCTACTTCTACGAGGCCACTGTGGACGAAAAGGGTACCATTGAGGATGTCCGCACCTTGAAACTCTACAACTATGCGGACGATCCCGCCAATCCCGCCATGTCCACCTGCACACCCACCATTTACAATGGGCGGGCCTATATCGGCATCTCCGGCACGGCACAGTTCGGCGCATACAGTGGACATAACCTTACGGTCATCGACATCCCCAACTGGGAGATCGCCTATACGGTACGCACCCACGGCTATCCCCAGACCAGCGGTGTTCTGACCACGGCCTATATGGAGGAGACAGGCTGCGTCTATGTGTACTTCTTCGATAACTTCACCCCCGGCAAGCTCCGGGTACTGGAGGACAAGCCCGGCCAAACCGAGGTGTCTCTGAAGACCATGGAGACCTACACGGCCAGCGGTCAGACGGAGACCTATACGACGCCCTACAACATCTTCACGCCCAGCGGCGCACAGGCCCAGTATGCCATTTGCAGCCCCATCATGGATGAGTACGGCACGATCTACTTCAAAAACGACTCCGCCTACCTGATGGCCGTGGGCAGCACCATTGAACGCATCGAGGTCACGAAGCTGCCGGATAAGACGACGTACAATGCGAAGGATACCTTTGACCCCACCGGTATGCAGGTAACGGCCTACTACGCCAACGGCATGACCCGCGATGTGACAAAGTATGTCACCTGGTCCGATAAGCCGCTGAAGGCCAGCGATACCGATTTCCAGATCACTTTCCCCTACGCCATGTACCAAAACCGAGAAAACAGCGAGACCCTGGAGATGGAATACGGCGTCCACTGCGATAAGCCCATGACTACCCTGACCCTGACCATTGGGGACCAGACCGAGGTCAAATACGGTGATGTAAATGGGAATGGTAAAGTCGATTCCACGGATGCCGCCATTGTCTACCGTTATGCAAATGGAAAATATCAGTTGTCTGCGGATCAACTTTTGGCAGCTGATGTAAATGGTGATGGTGTCGTGAACACGACGGATGCTGCATTGATCTACCGTGTAGCAAACGGAAAGCTGTCAAAGTTCCCGGTAGAGAAATAAAGGCCAAAATCAATTCATTTTAATCCTAAACAGATACTGATTTCGGGGCAAGTAAAAGATAGGAGGTGCAGCCAGTCACTGCACCTCCTATCTTTTGGCCGTTTAGGGATAATTTGACCTAATCACCTATAAACAAAAAGACAGCGAGACGTTACGTTTTTCAACTTCCGTCTCGCTGCTACTCGCCATGCTACATGAGCAGGGCTCCGTTGGAGGGCGTGATGCACAGCATCGCTCGCCCGACTGGTAGCGCATTACCAGCCTTGCTTGCCAGCATTCAAGACATCTTAGCAATACCATGAAGTATCTCAAATACGGACAATCTGACACGCTCGGCGCACCGATGTGTCAACTTTTATAAGTGGTTATTTATTATAGCAGAAGTGCACCACAATGTCAAGCTTTTTTGCAGTGACTTCCTCTCTATATTATGCAGGTGGGGACTTAGGTATCCTACTTAATTGAGAATGTCAGACTGCCATTAAGATAAAGCTCGACATATCCATCTGTAGATATTTTTACAGCAAGGCCGTGCTTTGAAAGAGTTTTGCAAGCGGCGCTCCTTGCTCCACCAGATGATTCTGCTTCGTTTCGGATGATGGCACCAAATGAAATTACATTTCCATTCAAATCCAATATGCAAGCCCCATCCATTGCGGTCAATTCGCTTCGCAGTTTTCGGTCAAGTTGACAAAAGCTCTTTCTTCCAACCAACTGTTTGATAACTTCTCGCTTAATCGCCCGCATCTCTTTATCTTTTTGATTTGGTGAGTCTGCTGTTTTTGAATCCCTTTCCAGATTGAAATCATCACGCATTAGATCATCACATGGCTTGAGAATCGGCGACTCAGTCACACGCAAAGAATCAGGAGATTCAACAATGGCGATAATCCCGCCAGTGTGGGCGAACGATACGTCCAAGGTCGTAGCATAAACCTCTTGGAGTAGACGCTCGTTCCATGATATTTGGCTCTCACAGATTGCATCACGAAAAGCACGAAAGCTAAAGTTCAGCCAATGAAGGTTTCTCTTAACAAGTTTAATCTCAGCATCTTTGGAAAGTACAATGTCACCATTGTTTAATAAAAAAAGCCCGATTGCGCTCCCGTGTATGTATTTTCCTATGCATTGAGAAAATCTAACAGGGAGAAATGGGGATAATTCATGCTCTGGAATTCTTCCATCCTCTGCAAGGGAAAGGAACTGGATGAAACCGCAATCTTTGTCTAGTTGAATGAGTGAATGGATACAGTCTGTAAGCACAGCGGAGTAGTCATTTTCAAGAAACTTCAGCCAATCTTTTCCAGAGATACTAGGGGATGTTGTGTCCTTTGGGTTAACAACAAATCCAAATGTAACTTTTCGCCCTTCATATGTTTGCACTGCCCACTTTTCCAACAGCGATAGGAGTTTTTCTACGGAATCACACTTTTCTCCAACGCTCCACATACAAATACCTCGTTGCACCGCCATTTCATAAGCTCTGTCTCGATGTAAATCAGAAGCATAATGTATTTGTTCTTTTGTCGGCTGTTTGTACTGGAATCGTGACACCACAAAAAAGGAACGGCAAAGCATCCTTGCGAGTTTTAGATGGTCCTCGGTAAAGTCCCGACCGATATCCATATAGAATTCCGTCCGTTCTAGACTAGAAAAGTAAAGTTGTGTATTATCAATCTTGCCAACGACATCAGAACATCTATACTCATCTTTCGCATTATAGAACTTTACATTTCTTTTCGGAACTCCAAGCAATGGCAACACGTAGCCACGGACAAATTGTCGATATTCGTCAGAAAAGTTTCTAATAGGCATTTAAAACAACCTCGTTAGTTTTACTGCCTATAATATAACCCGCTTTTCGCCAAATTACAAGGATTTTTTCGGATTTTCTCGTTAAATATCAGTTTATTTCAAAGCTATTTTGACTCTCCCCAAATTTAAGCGGAAAGGAGGCCACTTCCTTACGAAGAGGTCTCCCATAGTTTGCGACGTTTTATTTCTCTTGCTTGAACGCCAGCCATTTTACGCCATACGCATCAAACAGGAATCGGTTCCCGGCATCATTTTCTACATAGCGCCGCCTGGTATGGTACAAGCCCCGAAGTTCATTTCGCAGATATTCATCTGTCGAGATTGGTTCCACCCAAAGGACCGAATGCTCAGCAAGTCTCGAAAGCGGAAGAGGTGTACCCAAAGTACGACTGTATTCTGAGGATTGCGGCATTATAGAAAACAACTCCGCAACATCCGAAAAGGGAATGTGTTCGCCATCGGATGTGACCAGTTCCTCCGTTATGGCATTGACCAGGAGCCAGCCATGCACAGGGGACCACACTGGCTTCTCGTGGAACAGTTTCAGACATTGTTCGGGGATTGGTTCACCGGGAGTCACGGTATGATTGTCCTGTCCAAGCAGGTAATCCGTTGTGACACCGTATAATTCCGCCATCTTGATCACCGCTTCTACGGGAGCCGCCTTGCGCTCGCTTTCCCATGCACTTAAAGTCGGCTGTGATACGCCGAGCCTTACTGCCATCTCGGTCAGCTTGGCTTTGTGCATCAAGCGGGCTTCTTTATATCGCTTTGGCATTTTCCAAATCCCCTACTCTTACTTCAAAATGATTCGCTCATCACGAGCCTGATTGTCTCTGGCAATATAGGATTTACGCTTCAAACTCTTATAAACTCTGTTGATCGTGGAAACTGACACTTTCATTTCTGCCATGATTACTGTCAATTTCTATTTCCAATGTGCGTGTAATACGGTCCGGCTCCACAGATTCAACCGGTTCTGGCCGCTTGTGCCGTTATGGGCATCACTGATACCGCCAGCAATCGCTTCATCGACACTGATACAAACTATACCGGGGTTTGAAATGGCAACCTTACGAAACACCTTGTCAATCGCAATTCCATGACAGCTACGGTGATATTATAGTCAAGATGTCGAATAATAGCAAGCGGCTCCCTGAAAGTTTTCTTTCATATTCTGGAGCTGGAATACAAGCCTATTATAACCTCGACATAATGCTAATTATGGCGAACTGAGCCACCCGGGCGCAGCTTTTTTCGACGGCGAGTTAAACATAATCAAATGCCAATTTGCCCACACGCAGTTATACATAATCAAAACGGTTGTAAACGCATCCCTTCCCTCGTGTAATAGGGATAGGAGGCGATCGTATATGAAAGAATTTGAGGAGTATCTGAGACGCATCGGAAAATCCGAAAATACTGCTTTGACATATTGCCGTAACATCCGAATGTATTCTAGTTGGTGCCGGGACAGCTTCGGGTCCGAGCCAAAGGAACTCTACCGTTCCAATGTTTTGGAGTACATCTCCTATATGCGCAATATCCGAGGCTATAGTCCGAAGTCTGTCAATAACCACCTGTCGGCGCTGCGCTGCTTAAACAAGTATCTGGTACAGAGTGGTCGGCAGTCAGACATGGCAGTTTTGGACAGTGACTTCATGAAGGTACAGATTCAATATGCCAGCCCATGCTCCGTTGATAAAAAAGAGGTAGAGGCATTCCGGCAGAGGATGTTGGAAAGCGGAAGCAAACGGGACTTTGCAATCGTGACCTTACTGGTCTATGCAGGTCTGCGCCGCAGCGAGTGTGTCGATCTGAAACTTGATCAGGTAGATCTCGTTGCAAAGGAGATCCGCGTCATCGGCAAGGGGGACAAACAGAGGCTTGTTTATATCAATGACCGGATCGCTGCAGCCATTCGGGAGTACCTGAAGGAGCGTAACGCAGACAGCCCCTACTTATTTGCCAGTCGACAGTGTGCGAAGCTTTCGGCGTCTCGGATCAATCAGATATTCAACAAATACTCTGATACAATCACGCCGAAGACACTCCGACACTTTTTCTGCTCCAACGCTTTGGAGAATGGCTATTCGATCCATGAGGTAGCCAATCAGGCCGGGCACAGCAATGTGCAGACCACACTGATTTACAGCAATCCATCCGCAAAGCAGATGAAAGAAAAAGCCAATAAGCTTTGAGGCGCTATGAGAAAAAATGTTTTATGCACGGCGATTGTTCTGATTTCAGCAGCCGTAACGGTATATGCAGCACACCGAATTTATCAAGAGCATTCCGAGTATCGTGAGGGTGTCGATTCTTATTCCGTCTTGGAAACCTATATAAAGGAACCGCAAACGGAACCCATACCTGAAGAAAGCAAACCAGAGCAGGATGAAATGTCGGAAAATGCAATCACATGGCCGGTGGTAGACTTTGTAGCTCTGAAGAGCATCAATTCTGATTGCGTTGCATGGATCAGGATTGACGGAACAGAGATCGACTACCCTGTTGTACAGGGGCATGACAACAGCTTCTATCTGAAGCATTTGTTTGACGGAGAATGGAACGGTGCCGGCTGCATCTTTTTAGACTCGCGTGTCAATCCCGATTTGTCAGACCGACACAGTGTTTTGTATGGCCATCATATGAAGAATGGTACGATGTTTTCGGATATCGCAAAATATAAAGATCAGACTTTCTATGAGAACCATACAACGGGAATGATTCTGACCCCAACAGAGAATTACCGGATTGAGTTTTTTGCGGGCTATGTTGCCGGCGCCGATGACGAAAACGCTTGGAAAGTAACATTTGCAACGGAGGACAAATATGTCGATTGGCTGAATGAAACTGTTGGCCGCTCTTGGTTCAATAGCGAAGTGATACCAACGGCTGAAGACCGAGTTATAGCATTGTCCACCTGCAGTTATGAGTTTAATAACGCCCGCTTTGTACTGATCGGCCGTCTGAAGTAGATTGCTTTGGCATATGCCATAAAATAAAAGACCGCAGACAATGCGGTCAAATCATTCGGGTAATGACGGTTGCGATTTTTTCAAGCCCGTGTTTTTCTATGTATCGGTAGGTTTCATACAGATCCGAGAAGGATAATGCCTCATGGAAATATTCTGTGTAGTCCTGGGCGGTTTTCAATAGCGGATACCGTCCACTGGCATTAACGGCAATATAGTGCTTAGCGTTTGATACTTCTTCCATTTCCAATCCTCCCAACGAATCACACGATATCTATTATAATCGTTGTAGCCGGCTTTTTCAAGGAGTTTGGTGAAACTCCTTGGGGACATAATGAATACCGTATCATAAGCGGAAAAGGCAACCGAGTTCTGTTTTGGTCAACTCGGTTGCCTTAATTTAATCACATAAGTCTATCACAGATAGTTGATGGGAATAACACGGTCATTGCTTTTCAGTGTGATAAGCCTGTCATAAAGACAAATCACTCCGCCCGGGCCACGCTCAGTGCCGGGGATCTTGTCGAGCAAATTGAATGCATCCATATCCTTCTTCTGTGGATCCGCATGCTTTTTCATTTCGAGAGGA
>OLNF01001472.1_pt1 | contig 20000 bp, 18 predicted proteins | sample 1673061 | NCBI WGS metagenome assembly OLNF01 (sample SAMEA3136751, study PRJEB25190) | human gut metagenome
CATTGCCAACGGCCTGGCCTGGACCAGCATCGGCGGCGAGACCCTGCCCATTGAGGTGCAGGTCATCGACAACGGTTCCGGCAAGATCACCGTGACGGGCTCTCTGGGCGACGTGATGAAAGAGAGCGCCCAGCTGGCCATTACCTATGCCCGTGTCCATGCGGCAGAGTATGGGATTGACCCGGAACGGCTCAAGAAGTGCGACCTGCACATCCATGCCCCGGAGGGCGCTGTGCCCAAGGATGGCCCCTCGGCGGGTGTCACCCTGACCACGGCCCTCATCTCCTGCCTGTCTGGCATCCCGGTGCGGGGCGATGTGGCCATGACGGGCGAAATCACCCTGCACGGCAATGTTCTGCCCATCGGCGGCCTGAAAGAAAAGAGCATGGCAGCCTTCCGCGAGGGCATTTCCACCGTGCTCATCCCTGAAGCCAACAAGCCCGACCTGTACGAGGTGGATGAGGAGGTCAAAAAGGCCGTCAAGTTCATCCCCGTCAGTGACCTTTCTCAGGTGCTTAAACATGCACTCATCCTGCCCGCAGCATCCGCTGCCCACAAACGCACCATGCCGCAGGCTACCCAGCTGATCGCAACCGAGCAGAGCACCGCCAAGGAACCTGCTGCCGTGATGTGACCAACGCGGAAAAGCCGGAAAAGGGAGTTGTATTTATGAATTATAATCGCAGTGAATTTCAGGCATCCTATGGCCTTTCCAGCCAGCTGCCGGAAAGCGACCGCCCGGAATTTGTCTTTTCCGGCCGTTCCAACGTGGGCAAATCCAGCCTGATCAACAGGCTGTGCAACCGCAAAAATCTGGCGCGCGTCAGCGCAACGCCGGGCAAAACGGCAACCATCAACTTTTACCGTGTGGATACCGCCTACTTCGTGGACCTGCCCGGCTATGGTTACGCCAAGGTGTCCAATGCGGACCGTGAGCGCTGGGACGAGCTGATCAACAGCTATTTTGAAGCGGACCGCGCGCTGAATGTGCTGGTGCAGCTGCTGGACAGCCGCCATGCCCCCAGCGCGGACGATGTGCAGATGATGGAATACCTGCACTTCCACCGGATTCCCTTTGTTGTGGCGCTGACCAAGGCGGATAAGCTCAAAAAATCTGAGATGACCGCCCAGCTGGAAGAGTTCCGCATCACCTGCGCCCCCTATGGCTGCAAGCAGGTGTTTTTGACCAGCGCCGAAAAGGGGACCGGGGTCGAAGAACTGCGCCAGTATCTGGATGCCTGCCTGGCACCGGAGGCCTAAACCATGGCGTATCAGGAATTTGCCTATTTTTATGACGAGTTCAACGGCGCAGCCGATTATGATGCGCTGTTCGCCTATGTGACCGGGGAGCTGAAAGCCCACGGCATCCAGGATGGCATTGTGGCAGATTTCGGCTGCGGCACCGGCGAGCTGACCCTGATGCTGGCCCAGGCTGGGTACGATATGATCGGCATTGACGTTTCGGAAGAGATGCTCAGCGTCCTGCGGGACAAAGCCGATGCCCTTGGCCTGCCGCTGACCAACCCCATGCTGCTGTGCCAGGACCTTTTGCAGCTGGACCTGTACGGGACCATCCGCGCCGCGGTTTCCACTTTCGATACCTATAACCACATCGGTCCGCTGGAAAACTTTGAAAAGGCCATCGCAAAAGCCGCGTTCTTTATGGAAAAAGACGGCGTTTTTGTGTTTGACCTGAACACACCCTATAAGCATGAAAAAGTGCTTTCCGGCCAGACTTTTGATTTTGATGAGGATGACGCCGCCTGCCGCTGGAGCAACCGCTATGACCCACAGACAGGTCGCGTAGACCTCAGCATTGATATCCACTATAAAGATACCGGGGAAGACTTCCATGAATCTTTCTCGGAATACAGCTACCCGCTTGATACCGTCAAAGCGCTGCTAACCAGATACGGCTTTGACCCGGTCAAAATTGCCGATGGCGAAAGCTTTGGCCCTGTCCGGCCGGACAGCCAGCGCTGGATCATCACGGCAGTCAAGCAGTATACACAGGAAGCAGACGGCACCCCGGCCTAACCGCCGTACCCCTGCTTCGGGAGGTCATTGATTCTATGTGTGAAACAAAAAATGAAAACAGCAGCAACCTGCTGCGCGGCATTTCGGAAAACGGCGGCATCCTGTTCTATGGCATTGATTCCACCGCCATTGTGCGCCGAATGGAGCAGCTGCACAAAACCAGCGCCGTTACCACCGCAGCCCTGGGCCGCCTGCTGACCGGTGTTGCCATGATGGGCCAGATGCTCAAATCGGATTCTGATTCTGTCACCGTACAGATCAAGGGCGGCGGCCCGGCGGGCCGTATTCTGGCCTTTTCCAACGGCGCGGGCGATGTAAAAGGCTATGTCGAAAACTCCATCGTGGAGCTGCCCCCGCGCACGGACGGCCACCTGAACGTCGGCGCTGCCGTGGGTAAGGATGGCACGCTGGATGTGATCCGCGACCTTGGTATGCGGGAACCCTATATCGGCCAGGTGCCGCTGGTTTCCGGTGAGATTGCCGAGGATATCACCAACTATTTTGCCATCAGTGAGCAGACACCAACGGTCTGCGCGCTGGGCGTTCTGGTCAACCCGGATCTGACGGTGCAGTGCGCGGGCGGTTTTATCGTGCAGCTCATGCCCGGCGCAACCGAGGATGAGATCACCCGCCTGGAAAAGAATATCGGCGCAATGCCCGGCATTACCACCCTGCTGCAGCAGGGTAAAAGTATTCCCGATATCCTGAATATGGCGCTGGACGGCTTTAACCCCGAACTGCTGGATTCCACCCGCATTGACTATTGCTGTGATTGCAGCCTGGACCGCGTGGAGCGCACCATCCGCAGCCTTGGCAAAAAAGAGGTGGAAAAACTGCGCGATGAAGACCCCATTGCCGAGGTCAACTGCCAGTTTTGCGGCAAACAGTACAAAGTAGACCTGAATGACCTGCTGAAAAACTGGCCGGACACCGTAGAAAAGCAGTAAACGTATGACTTTTTGAAAAAATAGGCGAAAAAAGCTTGACTTTTTACATCGAATGCCATATAATAGCATTCGTCGCCCGGAGAGAGCGCGACAAAACCAAACTCTCCACCATGCGGCCGTAGCTCATCTGGTAGAGCGCCACCTTGCCAAGGTGGAGGTAGCGAGTTCGAGCCTCGTCGGCCGCTCCAGACAAACAAGCCACTGCAAAACATGATTCGTCGTGTGATGCAGCGGCTTTTTTGTACGTTGAAAGCTTTTTTGGAATTGAAAAAGGAGGGAAAAACGCAGTGATATTCGGCAAGTACATCAACCGGTATTACCTCAAGCATGCTCCCGTGCTGCTGCTGGGCCTTGCCGCCCTGCTGACGGTGGATTACATCCAGCTTTTGATCCCCCAGCTCTACCGGCTGGTCATCAACGGAGTGAACCTTGGCCAGGTGGTGGTGAACGGTGAGACGCTGCTCTTTACCAAAGAGGTGCTGCTGCAGCACATCTGCCTGCCCATGATCTGGATCGTGGTGCTGATGGTCATTGGGCGCTTTTTGTGGCGCATCTGTTTCTTCGGCTCGGCGGTGCGGGTCGCGGCAGACCTGCGGGAGCGGATGTTCGACCACAGCCGCAGGCTGTCCCAGCAGTACTATCAGGTGAACAAGGTCGGCAACCTGATGAGCCTGTACACCAACGACCTGGACACCATTCAGGAGTGCTTTGGTGACGGTGTGCTGATGTTCTTCGACGCGCTGACCCTGGGTCTGCTGGCTCTTTATAAGATGTGGACCATGGACGTGCGGCTGACCCTGCTGGCCCTGATCCCGGCCCTGATCATGTTTGCCATCGGCACCCAGATGAGCAAGGTGATGACCCGGCGCTGGGAGGAGCGGCAGGAGGCATTCTCCGGCCTTTCCGATTTCGCGCAGGAGAACTTTTCCGGCATTGCGGTCATCAAGGCCTTTGTCAAGGAGTACAAGGAACTGCAGGCCTTCCGGAAGCTGAACAAGGAAAACGAGGAGATCAACGTGACCTACACGAAGATCGCCACCCTGCTGGAGGTGCTGGTGACCCTGTTCGTGGAGTCCGTGATCTGCATCATTCTGGGTTACGGTGGTTATCTGGTCTATCAGGGCCGATTCAACGCCGGCCAGCTGGTGGAGTACATCGGCTACTTTGAGGCCATCGTCTGGCCCATCATGGCTGTGTCCATGCTGATCGAAAAGACCAGCCGCGGCAAGGCCTCCCTGAACCGCATCACCGAGCTGCTGGATGCCCCCATCGACGTGGCCGACCGCCCCGGTGTGGCCGACCTGACCGACCCCAAAGGCGGCATCGAGTTCCGCCACCTGAACTTCCGCTACCCGGACGGCGAGTACGATGTGCTGCGGGATATCTCCTTTACCATTGCGCCCGGCGAGAGCGTGGGCATCGTGGGCAAGACCGGTGCGGGCAAGACCGCCCTGGTGGACCTGCTGCTGCGCACCTATAATGTGCCGGACGGAACCCTGTTCGTGGACGGCAGGGATGTGAACAGCCTTTCCATCCACTCAGTGCGCAATGCCTGTGCCTATGTGCCGCAGGATAACTTCCTGTTCTCGGACACCATCGCCCACAACATTGCCTTTGGTGTGGACGATGCCACCCCCGAGGACATCGAGCGGGCGGCAAGCATGGCCGATGTGCGGGATAATATCGTGGACTTCAAGGACGGCTACGAGACCGTTCTGGGCGAGCGCGGCGTGACGGTGTCCGGCGGTCAGAAGCAGCGCATCTCCATCGCCCGCGCCCTGCTCAAGGACGCGCCCATCCTGATCCTGGATGACTCCGTCTCGGCGGTGGATACCAGCACCGAGAAGATCATTCTGGACAACCTCAAGAACAGCCGGGCAGGCAAGACCACCCTGCTCATTGCCCACCGCATTTCCACGGTGGAGCGGCTGGATAAGATCATCTTCCTCAACGAGGGCCGGGTGGAAGCCGTCGGGCCCCACGATCAGCTGTATGCTTCCTGCCCGGAGTACCGCCGGATGGTCGATCTGCAGCGGTTGGAGGATGAGACGACGAAGGGAGGCGAAAACGCATGATGCATCTGAATCCGTTGGTTCTGGTGGGCGCTGTCATCGGCGTGATCACCGCCCTGCTGGTGGCAGCCTATGCCGCCGTCAAGGACAAAAAGACCGCCATGGGCTTTGAGCGCAACATGGAGGACGGCGAGATCATGCGCCGCCTTGCCCGCTATGCCCGGCCCTACCTGAGCAAATTCCTCATTGTGGGCGTGCTGATGCTCTTCTCCATTGCCTACGATATCATTTCGCCCCTCATCGTGGGCCGCATCGAGGAGCTGGTGGCCGGGGAGTTTGAACTCCGCGCCCTCTTCCTGGGCGTGTCAGTGTATGCAGGCGTGCTGGTGTTCTCCATGGGCAGCACTTACCTGCAGGCCGTGATTTTGCAGCGGGTAGGCCAGCGCATCATCTCCGATCTGCGCGAGGATCTGTTCAGCCACATTGAATCTTTGGCACACGAGCAGCTCAACGAGATCCCGGTGGGCAAGCTGGTCACCCGTGTGACCAACGATACCAACGCCATCTCCATGATGTTCACAAACCTCTTGGTCCAGCTGACCAAGAACAGCTTTGTCATTCTGGGCATTCTGGTGGCCATGCTCTGCCTGAACTACGAGCTGACGTTGATGGTGCTCTGCTTTGTGCCCTTCATCGTGATCTTCACGGTCATCTTCCGCAAGTTCTCCCGCCGCGCCAACCGCAAGCTCAAGAACGCGACCACCGATATCAATACCTATCTGTCCGAAAACCTGTCCGGCATCAAGGTCACCCAGATCTTTGGCCGGGAGGACGAGAAGATGGAGGATTTCCGCCAAAAGAGCCAGAAGCTGGCCCGGGCCAATCAGGAGCAGATCTTCGTGTTCAGCGTGTTCCGTCCGCTGGTGTATATGCTCTATGTCAGCTCGATCTTGTGCCTGTTCTATCTGGGCGGTATGGGTCACCTGAACAATATCAGCTTCCTGGGGCAGACCATTTCCAGCGGCACCATCGTCACCTTTTATATGTACATCTCCAAGTTCTTCACCCCCATCCAGAACCTGGCCGAGCAGTTCAACTGGCTGCAGTCGGCGCTGGCATCGGCAGAAAAGGTGTTCTCCATCATGGACATCCAGCCCAAGATGCAGGATGCCCCCGATGCCATTGAGCTGAACGAGGTGAAGGGCGAGATCGAGTTCCGGGACGTGTGGTTCAGCTACGTTCCCGGCGAGTGGGTGCTGCAGGGCGTTTCCTTCCATGTGGATGCCCGCCAGACGGTGGCCTTTGTGGGCTCCACCGGCTCCGGCAAGAGCACCATCCTCTCCCTGATCTGCCGGAACTACGAGTTCCAGAAGGGCCAGATCCTGATCGACGGCATCGACATCCGCAAGATCAAGATCTCCTCCCTGCGCAGGCACTTCGGCCAGATGCTGCAGGACGTGTTCCTGTTCTCGGGCACCATCCGCTCTAATATCGTCCTGCGGGAGGAGGGTATTCCCGACAGCGAGATCATGGAGGTCTGCCGCTACGTCAACGCCGACAAGTTCATCAACAAGCTGGACCACGGGCTGGACGAAGAGGTGCGTGAGCGGGGCAACAACTTCTCCGCCGGGCAGCGGCAGCTGCTCAGCTTTGCCCGCACCATCATCCACAAGCCCAGCGTGATGATCCTGGACGAGGCTACCGCCAACATCGACACCGAGACCGAGCTGCTGATTCAGGATTCGCTGGAAAAGATGCGTACCGTGGGCACCATGCTCATTGTGGCCCACCGGCTGTCCACCATCCAGCATGCGGACAACATCATCGTGCTGTCCCACGGTAAAATTCTGGAGCAGGGCACCCACCAGCAGCTGCTGGCCCGGCATGGCCGCTACTACCAGCTGTACACCCTGCAATACCACAAGGCGCAGCTGAACGCAGCCGAATAAGCGCAGACAGAAAGGCCGCTGACCTGAGATGGGTCAGCGGCCTTTTCTGTCTGCACCGGGGGTGGAGTCGTCCGCTTCCGGATCGTCGAGGGAGCACAACTAACACTTGCAAAACAGGTGCATCGCTCGTATAATAGAATATGGTAAAATAATAAAAAAGAGAAATGGAAAGGAGGGGCCACAGGATGCAGTGGATCGATGCGCTTGGCTATGAAGAAGTGATGACCTTTCTGCGCAGTACACCGGCGAACCTCTTTTTCAAGGATACGGAATGCCGTTACCTTTTTGTTTCGGACGTTAGGACTTTCTTCCCCTACGGAGAAGGGCAGGAAGAGGATGTGCTGGGCAAGACAGATCTGGAGATCTGGGGCAACAAGGAACAGGCCCGTTTTTATTATGAACAGGATCAAAAGGTGCTTGCTACCGGCAAGGGAACCAGCTTTATCACCGAGGTGCCCCGGGAGGATGGGACGGCATACTATCAGATCAAAAAGAACCCCGTTGTGCTGGAGGGAAAGATCATCGGCATCGTGGGGCTTATTGGTGATATCACCGAACGGGTGCGGCTGGAAAAACAGGCCGAGAACTGGGCCGTCCACGATGAACTGACCGGTCTGTATAACCGCAACTACCTGAAGGTAAAGGGTGCAGAGCAGCTGAAGGGAGCCATTATGCCCATCACGATCATCATGGGCGACTGCAATTACCTGAAGCGTGTGAATGATGCCTACGGCCACGAGTACGGCGACCTGCTGCTCAAGCGGGTGGGCCGGGTGATCCGGGAAAACCTGCCGCCGGAGAGCGTGGCCCTGCGGATGGGCGGCGATGAATTCCTCATTGCCTGCAGCCATTTTTCTGCAGAAGAGGCCGAACAGCTGATCGAGAGGCTGCACGGGGAGCTGGCCCGCCAGAGCGACGACCGCCTCAAGCTGGATGTTGCCTTTGGATACCACACCGTGACAGAAGGCCCCTTTGATTATACCGCAGTCTACCATGCTGCCGACCGGGATATGTACCGGAACAAGCGCAAAAACCGCTGAAAATCCGGATGAAATAACAGCCTCAGCCCGATCTCCAAGGGCTGAGGCTGTTTTGGTGATCTGTTACATCAGGGCGGTGAGCACCAGCGCACAGAGAAGAAAAACGCCATCTGCGGCGGTTTACAGGATCACATTTTTGATGAGCAGGGAAACGCTGCCGTCCGGATCGTGGAGGAATTCCAGCTCGGAATCGGAGTTCAGCAGCTCGGTGGGGATCTTGACCTCGATGCCGTTGGCGGTGCGGATGCTCCGGCTCTCCATCCGGCGGATGCGGGCAGGGGTCACGGTGACAGGAGCAGCGGCCTCTTCCAGCACCTCGCTCTTTTCCACATAGTCATCAAAGGGCACAGCGGCCAGTGGGTATTCCTCGGCCAGCTGCTGGCGCACCTGCTCCACCGATACCTGATTGTCGTTGTCGGCAGCCTGGTTGGCAATGAGCATGGCCACCTGCGCGTCGGCATGGGGCTCGTCCTCATAGGCATCCTTCACAGCCTGTGCGGCGGCCTCCTGAATGGCCTGCAGCTTCTTTTTCTCGGGCTCGGCCTGGGTATACTGGAACACAACAGAGGAGAGGTAGAACTCCTTGTGGCCGTCGATGTCGTATTTCTTTTCCAGCAGGCGCATGGAGTAGTCCGTCAGGTTGACGAGCGCACCCTCCTCCACCTTGCCGCTCTGGGTGGGCAGGCAGGCCCGCTGCTGGATGATGGAGTTGACCGGGGCACCTTCCACGGTCTCGGTGTAGTGGGTGTAGCCGTTTTTATAGTTCAGCTTGAGGATGCCCAGCCAGGGCGCGCCGTCCCGGGTGAAATCCACCACGGCCAGGTCCGCCCCGGGGATGGTGGTGTGGGCGTGCATGTAATCGAACAGCACCCCCGCAATGCGGCAGGACAGATCAATGAAATCCTGATTGTGTTCCAGCTCGTTCCGGAAAGCCGAATCCGGCAGGGGGCGGCACTGGCGGATCTCATCGCTGGCCAGCAGCTTTTCGATATGATTCTGTAAGTAGGCGGTCTTTTCGGCAGTCAGCTCCATGCCGCCGCCGCTGAGCACCGGCGCATCCAGCGTGGTGTCCAGCACATGCAAAATTGCCTGATGGATGATGATCTCCATGGGTCAAAACCTCATTTCCCGGGTGATTGTGATGTTCCTGCCCAGTATAGCACATCCGGAACAAAAAGGCGAGAGGGAGCGCAAAGGCTTGTCAACTGCCGCCTGAGATGCTACAATGGGGCTGACCAAACATCCGGACAAGCCGAAAGGGGAGTGTGTTATGGAATTTCGGGACAAACCGATGCAGAACCTCATCCGCATCAAGGAAAAGGAGATCTGCAAAAATGTGCAGGAGCTGCTGCTGGACGGTGAGCAGATCGTGGGGGCTTACAAGACCGTGCGCGATCAGGCCGTGTTCACCACCCACCGCATTTTTATGGTGGATATGCAGGGGATGACCGGCACCCGGCAGGAGATCTTTGTGCTGCCCTACCGCAAGATCCTGCATTACGGCATCAAGACGGCAGGCTTCGGTGACCCGCTGCAGACCTCGGAGCTGACGGTCTGCTTTGCGGATGAGCACGAGGCGAAGTTCGGCTTCATCGGGCAGGATGAGCTGCTGGCGGTGGCACGGGCCATCAGCCGGTGCATCCTGTAACAGAAAAAGAGAAAACGTAAAACGCCCGTTCCGGCTTCTGACCCCGGAGCGGGCGTTTTACATTGCTGTAATATGCGAAAAAAGGAGAATGTCGAAGGGTCAGCAGGCGGTGCGCTCTCTGCGGCCGGCCTCAAGCATATAGTGCAGGAAGCCGGTGACATCAGCGGGGTCGGTGACAGAGATGTCAAAGCCCTTGGAGGGAGCGTCCATCATCTGGAACAGCTCGGTGGCGGCGTTGTCCTTTTTCAGGTCACAGGTCTCGCCATTGGCCAGGTGCAGGAGCACACTGCCGCGGCTGGCGGCTACCTGCTGCATGAAACGGTCTTTATCAAGATACTGGATGCGAAGCATAAAAATACCTCCCACAAAGAAATGTTTTATTCTGGAAGAGTCTCCCGGGCCAGACTGCCCGTGGGGAACGCTTCTCGGGAACCGGATCAAGCCGCGCCGGGGGTTGTTTTCCGCCCCCTGCGGTGTTATACTGTGCTTGCTGGTTCTGATGAAATAATACCACGAAACCGGCACGATAGATAGAACAAAAACACCCGATTTGTACAACAAAATCGGCATTGACAAAAAATATTCAAAGTATTGCGGAAAGGAATTGTTCAATATGGCGTTTCAGACAAGCTGTGTCTCTGCTGCCAATATCGTTACCGGGCTGACCTTCCAGCAGGATGTTGTGGCCGATGCCGAGGGGCGGGAAATGGTCCAGCATGGCAGCGCCCTGTTCCCCATTGCCTGCTACGCGGAGAACCTGAAAAGCTATTCGGTGGCCTGGCACTGGCACGAGGAGTTTGAGTACATTCTGGCCATGAAAGGCCCCCTGACGGTGGACGTGAACAAGACCCGGGTGACCCTGCAGACGAATCAGGGCGTGTTCCTGAACTCCGGCATCCTCCACGCGGTGGAGCATGCGGAAAAAGGGGAGGCCCTGCTTCACTCGGGTGTGTTCCATCCCCGGCTGGTGGGTGGAATGGACACCATCTTCTGGCAGAAGCTCATCCGGCCCATGCTCCAGCCGGATGCCCCGGCGTTTTTTCTGCTGGATGGGGCTGTGCCCTGGCAGGCGCAGGTGCTTGCCTGCCTGCGGGAAGCCTGGCAGGCGGTTGCGGTGGAGCCCTTTGATTACGAGAACCGGGTGCGTTATTATCTCTCTGCGGCACTGCGGCTGTTGAGCACCCAGTGCGTGGGCGGCAAGACCAAGGTCTCCCAGCAGGAGCAGATCGCCGCCGAGCGGATGAAGCAGATGCTCCGCTTTGTGGAGGAGCACTATGCCGAGGAGCTGACCGTGGAACGCATCGCGGCCAGCGTGGCCCTGAGCGAGAGCGCCTGCCTGCGCAGCTTCCGGCAGATGCTGGGCATCACGCCCATCCAGTATGTCAAGCAGTTCCGGGTGGAGAAGGCCGCCGAGCTGCTCCGTTCCACCCGGCTCAAGACGGGCGAGATCGGGATGGAGTGCGGCTTTGCAGATGGCAGCTACTTCATCAAGACCTTCCGGGAGATCAAGCACTGCACACCCAAGGAATACCGCGCAAAATTCTGCTGAAATGTCTGAGATAGAAACAGGAGAAAATGATCCCCATGCAGTACAGTCTGACCCAAGGCCCAATTACAAAGAATATCCTGCTGTTTGCCCTGCCGCTGATGTTCGGCAACCTGCTCATCATCTTTCTGGGCATTGCGGCCACCTTTTTGTATAACTATTTCGCAAACCTTCTGCGGGCCATCGGCAATTCCGTTGTGGCGCTGGCCTATCTGCTTTCTGCCACGCCGCTGGGTGTTACCGGCATCTGGCTCAGTGTGCCCATCGGCTGGGCACTGGCAGATGCCATCGGCATTGGGTATTATTTGAAGAAGAGTGCTTGCAAAAATGACGAAGCTATGGTAAGATAAAGAAAAGAATACCATGGAAAGAGAGTGTGCACGATATTGGAGAACCGACTGGTGAGTTTTACGATGGGTGGAATGGCCTTTGAGTATGACGAACAAAAGAACCAGATCAATATCCGCAAGCATGGTCTTTCCTTTAAAAGTGCGGCTCGTGTGTTCTTTGACTATGACCGCATTGAGTTTTATGATGACACACACAGCGATGAGGAGCCGCGTTATGATACGATCGGTGATACTTCCGCAGGTAAAGTTTACTGTACAGAAGGAAATACACTGATCGGCAAGGTAAACGAGATCCTGTTTGTGGTGTATACAGAGCGCATCCGTGTAGAAGAAAACGGAGAAAAAACGGATGTGACACGGCTGATCTCAGCAAGACTGGCAACGAATTTTGAGAGGGGGCTCTATTATGGTAAATGTGAATAAATTGTCCGCAGAGATGCAGAAAGAGCTGGCTTTCACAAAAGAAGAGCTGGCAGAGCTGGAACGGGCTAAGAAAATGCCCATTACTTTTGATGAGGATTGCCCGGAAACGACTCCGGAACGTGCATTGAAGTTCCGGCGTGTCAACCCGCCCCGGAGCGTAAACGCCCACGGCGCATAACTCAAATAAGGAAATATCCCCCGCTGCAAAGCGTGTTATGGCACGTCTGCAGAGGGGGATATTGTTTTTCTATTGGAGCTTGAGATGATCCGGATGGGGCTTATTCCCCCACGGCGGGGACGTTCTGCATCGTCCAGAGGAGCTTCTGGACATCCACGCTGCCCATGTGGGTGGGCTCCTCACCCAAACGAAGGAGATCGGTCTGCTGGGCGGTAACAGTCTGCCACTGAGGCAGGTCTGCGCCGTTGGGGTCGCCGGTCTTGGCAAAGTTGGTCAGGTAATCTACCATCTGAGCGCTGAGGGCGGTGTCCTTCTCAGTGAAGGGCCGCCAGCAGTGAGCCAGCGTGCCGAACCAGTACCACAGGTCGCTGGAATGCCAGGCACCAAGGTCATCACCGGGGAGCTGGCGGTCGAAGAACCAGCCGTAGCTGTCGGCGTTCCGGGCGCACCAGTCCTGAGCCATCTGGTAGAGGTAGGGCGGAACGATATCCTCGCTGGTGAAGCCAATGAGGTAAGGAATATGGTGCTGTTCGTTGGCAGCCAGCGTCTCGGGGCCGGTCTTGACCTGGAAACGGCCATCCACCACAGGCTCGCAGCCCAGACCCTTGAACTGGGGCTGGGTGCGGACGGCATCCCAGGCTGCAAACAGTCTGGCGGGGGCGAGGGCACGGAACTCGGCCAGCGTGCTGCACCCGGCGGTCTCCATGACCTGCTTCCAGAACGGGTAATGGGCCTCAGCGGGCTTGGCCGTCAGCATCTGGCTCACGCCGCCGCCGCTGCTCATCACGGCCTTGGAGAACAGCCCCCTGGTGATGGGGGAGAGGACGAGCTGCTGGACGCTCATGGCACCGGCGCTCTGGCCCATGATGGTGATGTTGTTGGCATCGCCGCCAAAGGCAGCGATGTTGGCGCGCACCCACTGCAGGGCTGCCAACTGATCCAGAAAGGCATAGTTGCCGGTGGACCCGGCCTCCTCAGCCAGCGCGGGCAGGCAGACAAAGCCCATGGGGCCGAGCCGGTAGTTGATGGTCACAGCCACGCAGCCTTTGGTGGGCCAGACGGGGCCGTCGAAGTGTTTCTCGTGGCCGCAGCCGCCGGTAAAGCCGCCGCCGTGAATGTAGAAGATGACCGGCAGCCTGTCCTCAGGTGCTGCGTCAGCAGGGGCCCAGATGTTCAGGAACAGGCAGTCTTCGCTGTAAGTGTACGTTTCGCCCTTGCGGAACTCGTTGTAGTAGAAGGCTTTTCCAGGTGCGGCGGCTTCATCATAGAAGGCGCGGGGCTGGTAGCAGCAGGCACCGTATTGGGTGGCATCATAGACACCGTCCCAGTGGGTGACGGGGACGGGGAACTCCCACCGCCCGGCGGTGGCGTAGCGAATGCCCTTGTAAGCGGCAATGCCCGGCCACTGGCAAGCCGTGCCGGAGATCACGCCGCAGGGCGTAGTTCGCTCAAAGCTCATGGGGAAACCTCCTTGTCTTACTCCGCCGCTTTCAGGCCCCGGATGTCCTCACCTGCAAACAGGCAGGGGACAAAGGAGGAAAGGCGGCTGGAGATCTTTTCGGTGTATCGCTTTTCCAGCAGGGAGCCATCCGCAATGTTGGTGGTGACGATGGTGGGCAGACCGGCCCCCAGGCGGTTGTTCAGCAGGCTGTAAAAAGTGGTGATGAAGTAGGGGGTGACGAACTCGGTGCCCAGGTCATCCAGGATCAGCAGGTCGGCAGCAGAGGCGGTGCGCAGCAGGGTCTCGGCATCCTCGGAGGAGTCGAAGCGGGCGTTTTCCAGCTTGCCGAAGAAGTCCGGGCTGGAAACGTAGATCACGTCAAAATCCTTTTGCAGCACGATGCCCGCAATGGCAAGGGCAGCGTGGGTCTTGCCCAGCCCCGCGTTGCCAAAAAGCATCAGGCTCTCGCTGTTGTGGTCGAATTCCTCAGCGTAGCTGCGCAGATCCTCCAGCAGGCCGCCCATGTAGGTGCGGACAGGCTCGCCCAGCTTCTCGTCCATGGTGTTGGGGTAGTACCGCAGCTCCATGGTGTCAAAACTGGAAATAGACAGGCTGGACAGCGCCTCGATCTCCTCCCGTCGCAGACCCTGCATCAGCTTGTGAACGCAGGTGCAGGTGCGGCCCTGCACGCTGCCGGTATCCTGGCACAGCTTGCAGGTGAATTTGGGCTCCAGCGCATCCGCAGGGCGGCCGCTGGCGGCCAGCAGGGCGGTGAGCTCCTGCCGGGCTTTGCTCAGTGCGGCGGCGGCTTCGGTGCGGTCTTTTCCGGCCGCGCCTGCCAGCGCGCAGCGGATGCCCCGCACCCGCACCTCGTCCTCAGCGTGGCGCAGGGCCGGGATGGCGGCCTCCGCCTCCAGCCGGGCATCCTCGGCATTGGCGCGGGCAGTCTGCCGCCGCAGAGCCACCGTGCGCAGGGCGGCTTGATACAGTTCCTGTTTGGTACGCATAAAAGCTCCTTATTCTGCAGGCGTGTCCGTCTTTTTGCGGAGCGGACGGCGGCGGGCAGCGTTCTTGAGAAAATCGTTTCCGCTGGGTTCGGCGCGGTCCACCCGGAGGTTCCGGCTGGCACCCATCCCGGCCACCGGGCCCCGCACATCGTGGACGGTGCGCAGGCCCTTGGCATTCCAGGTCTTGAGGATGCTGTTCCAGTACCAGAGATCCCGCTTGGGCCCGGCCTGCACGGCGGCTTCCTGCACCATGGCATCATCGTAGCCGTAGACCTCGTACCAGCGGGCAATGGCCTTGCGCCCGCCAAGGGTCAGCTCGGTGTCGGCAATGCCCAGCAGGCCGCTGACGTACTGCTCCCGCTGGGCGCGCAGGGCCAGCAGCTGGAGGTGTGCGTCGGCCTGTTCGCCGGTCTCCACACCCTCGGCCCGCCAGACCTTCAATTCGTGGCTGACGGCACCCATCGTCCGCTTGCCCCGGCTGGCCACATAGGCCACACAGAGCATGACGGTCTCGGGTGCAAAGGCTTCCTGCACATAGAAGTTTACCAGCTTTTCCATTTCGGGGTGGGTCAGCGGGCGGGCAAAGCTGGTCTGGGCGCAGTCGATGAGGGAGGAGATCATGGGGTCGGTGCGGCTGGCCGCTGCGATCTCGCTCCAGGTCATGGGGGCAGGGGCTGTGGGCTCCTCGCCCGGGGCGGCGTTCTCCTCGTACCGTTCCAGCAGACCCGCACCGGCCCAGAAGGACAGGGCACTCTCGGCGGTCATCTTGCTGCGGAGCTTTAAGTCGGCGCAGAGCTTTTCCGGGTCAGTGATGCCGGTGGCCAGCACATACAGAGCTACCCGGACGTTATATTCCTCGGCAATGCCCAGCTTGGAAAAGACCAGCTGCGGCACCGGGATGGTGTCACCCTTGAATTCTTTTAGTCGGTAGATCATGGTGCACCTCAGTGTTGTGTTTCGGCATCCGGTTCCGGTGTGGGCGGTGTCCAGGGCTCGCAGTCCAGGATGGACGGGTGGGCACTCCAGCGTTCCGGTTCGGCGTTGTAGGCATCGTTCAGATATTGGGCGACTGCGGTGCGGCCCTCTTCGGTCATCGGGAAGATCTCCCGCCGCCGCAGGGCCGGATCGGTCTTGTCCAGCGTCCACGGCTCGGGCCAGAGATCTACCGTGAGGATGGCCTCTTCTTTTTTGGCCTCCTCGCCGCCGTCCGGGTCGGGGACGGAGCGCTTGCCCGGGGTGATGAGGTAGCGCATCCCGTCCTCGTTACCGCTGAATGAGTTTTTGTTCTGCAGATAGTGCAGCATGGGCACAAAGATCATGTAGAATTCCTTCCATTGTGATAATCTATCTTTCATTATAAAGCAACTGGCGCAAAAAGCAAGTTTTTTCCGCCTGCCGCGTTCCGACAGAAAAAACTGTTGACAAAACCGCTGCACTTTGCTACACTAATGGAGCAGTCCTGCAGGGTTAGCTCATCCGGTAGAGCGACTGCTTCCCAAGCAGTAGGCGGCGGGTTCGAGTCCCGTATCCTGCTCCAGAAAATAGCGCTCCAACGTGTGGTAAAGAACATGTTGGGGCGCTTTGCATTTTGATGCACTTTTGGTGGGCGGCTTGTGCTTTGCCGGAAAATATGGTTCAATAGAGGAAAACAGGCGGGAACGCACAGTGAACAAGACAAAACGAGGTGGACACAATGAACCTGAAAGAAGCATTCCGCTATCAGAACAAGCTGCAGGCCCTTTTGGACGAGGCCCAGGGTATTCTGGACTGCGATTCCAACGTGACGAATGTAGCCAACACCTATCTGCGCCACAAGGTCATGGCAGAGGCTGAGGACGAGACGATCCTGGACCTTCCCCAGACCGAATATGCTCAGCAGATCACCGATATTGCCCGGTTCATGCTCTATCTGCTGGAGGAGAAGGGCCGCCTGTTCGCTGCCATCCGCAAGGCAAAGGATGCGCTGGACATGGATATGGACAGCGAGGTCAGTTTGAACGCTGCGCGGCAGAGCGTGGCGCGCACCTTCAAGCGAATGAACGACCTGCGCAGCTCCGAGCAGCTGCTTTCCGGCGGCGGCACCGGCTACCGTTTCAATGCAGAGGGCAACCAGATCGCCTACCGCTGTGATGTGAAGCGGGTGACCACCATCAACTATGACCGTAAGGTCATCCATGCTGCTCTGGGCAAGCTGAACCGGCAGGCGGACGAGACCTCCAACCGGATCGACCTGTGCCTTGTGACCTCCCGGGTGGACTATGCAGTCCCCTTTGATGTGAACGCCAGCTTTGCCGAAGCATTTGAGACCTATCTGGAAAACGCCAAAGGGTGACACGCCGCCAACCGGCCATTTTGGGTGCGGCAAGCGCCGGGGACGCGGCTGCCGGTTCAGGTGCAGATGAACGATAACGCTGCACAGTTCCGCAAGGAAGTTTCGGTCCGGTTCACCTTACGAGCCAGCATCATTGAAAAAAACTTGCGTTCGGCTTTTCCGCCACCGCCAGACGTTTCTTCGCCGAAACCGTCCCTTGCCCTTTCCCGCATTCCTGCTTTTGTGCTTACGTCTCCATGGGCAGGCAGGCAAGCCACCCTTTCTGAATTTGCCCCGCAGACTGCTGCGGGAGCATCTTTCCGCCTGCGGGGCGGGTGCACTGCATCCCCCATTTTGCAGGCAGAGCAAATGGCAGAAGCTGCCCTGGATGCTTGCCGTATCCAAAATGGCCGGTGCAAAACCGGAGGGATAAGCGATGAAGAATTGCAGCCCCGGCAGTTTTTTTACCGCCGGGGCTGCAATTCTTGGAGGGAGTCGTTTGTATTCCAGACAAAGCAACTGAATTTAGACAAAGACGAGGTATGATCATGCCAACCAAACCGATTCGCCCCACTGCCGCAAATTGCATTGACCTGAGTGCAGCAACACTTCATATCATTGCCATGGCGCTGATGCTGATGGATCACCTGTGGGCGACCCTTCTGCCGGCGCAGGACTGGCTGACCTGTGCCGGGCGGCTGGCGTTCCCTATCTTTGCATTTATGACAGTAGAAGGCTACTTTCATACCCGGAATCTGAAGCGTTATGCCCTGCGGCTACTGTTGTTTGCACTGCTTTCGGAAGTGCCCTTTGATCTGATGTATGGCGGGACATGGTTCTACCCGGTGCACCAGAACGTGATCTGGACGCTGCTGCTGGGGCTTCTGGGGGTGCATCTGATGGAAACGGTGCGCAAAAAGCAAAAGCTCTGGGTCTCGCTGCCGGTGTGCGCCGCAGTGGCAGCAGCAGGGGCGTTGCTGGGAACGCTGGGCATGACAGATTACTATGGTGCCGGTGTGCTGACCGTGTTCGCCTTCTACGTCTTCCGGGGCCGGAAATGGTGGTGCCTGCTGGGACAGGTGCTGACCCTGTACTGGATCAACGTGGTGCTTCTGGGCGGGCTGATGTACCCCATCCGGCTGTTCGGCATGGAGTTTGAGCTGTGTCAGCAGGGGCTTGCGCTGCTGGCACTGGTGCCCATCTGGCTGTATCGCGGGCGGCAGGGCTGCCACAGCAAACCGTTCCAGTATGCCTGCTACGCCTTTTACCCGGTACACATGCTGCTGCTTGTGCTGGCGCTGAATTTCGTGAACCGATAAGAACGGAACTGTTATCCCTGCGGGCTATGGGTGTCCGCAATCTGATGGTATCCCGGGGGGATCTATTCTGCACTTTCCTGAGTCTGCTCTGTGGGCTTGATGGTCTTGACCCGCAAGGTGAAATACAGAAGATGGCAGACCCACACCACTGCAATGCAGATCCTGCCGATGGGAGCATTTTTCATACAAAGAAAACCGATCGCCATGACAGCGGTGACCATTGCAATGATCTTGCATTTTGTTCCTGCTGTCATGGCTTTTTTCTGAACAAAGCTGTCCAGATGCTTTTTGTACCGTGGTATACTGAACGGAACACCTGCAGGAGGTAAAATGCCCCATGAAAAAAGATAAATCGTTCCGCCCGGACCGGGTTCTCTCCTATTTCAGGGTGGAGTGGCTCCCGCTGCTCCTTGTGACCCTTTCAGGCCTTGTCTATAACATCGGTCTGCTGGCCGCGCCGTGGTTCGAGGGCCGGTTGGCCCAGTGCCTGGCGGATATCCTGGGCGGCAGTGAGGCCGCAGCCCAAATGGCGCTGCTGGTGCTGGCCTACATTGCGGTCACACTGCTGGTGCAGGCGGCGCGCTTCATCAAACGCTTTTATGTGCGCCGCTTCGCCAACAACATCAACCGCCGGATGAAGGGCATCCTGTACGCCAATCTGGTGCGGCAGAGCCGGGCCGCGTTGGAAAAAGAGGGGGCCGGTGAGCTGATGACCAAAGCCATCTCCGATGTGGACGACTGCGTGGAGGGAATGCGCAAGTTCACCACGGAGGTGTTCGACACCGGTGTGGCGCTGGCGGGCTATGCGGTCATGCTGCTGGTGTACGACTGGCGGCTGGCGATCTTGGGCCTGCTTTTTACTCCCGTGTCCTATGTCTGCGCGGCAGGGATGAAAAAGCCGGTGCAGCGCGCCGGTGCAGCCTATAAAAAGGCCGCCGGTGCCCTGAGCAGTGCCACGCTGGACCGTGCCCGGAATGCCGTGACCTACCGCATCTACGGCTGCGAGGAGGCCCGGATGGAAAAATACGAGGAGGCCCTGAGCCTTTACGAAAAGACTGCCGTGCGGAGCAACGTGTGGCAGTCCGCGCTGCCGCCGCTTTATCTGGCGGCATCCGAGGCAGGGACCCTCTTCATCCTGTGGTTCGGCGCAAAGAATGTGCTGGGTACCGGCTGGAGCAGCTGGGATATCGCTGCCTTCACCACCTTCCTTTCCTGTTTCACCAAGCTGGTGGTCAAATCCTCCAAGGTGGCCAAGCTCTTCAACGCGGTGCAAAAGGCAGAGGTCTCCTGGAAGCGCATCAGACCCCTGATGAAAACGCCCGAGCAGCTGGATGCCCTGCAGATCCCGGCGGCACAGGATGTGACGCTGAAAGAACTTGCCTTCTCCTATGGGGAAGAGCCTGTCTTCTCCGGCCTGAGCCTGACGGCCCACCCCGGCGATATCATCGGCATCACCGGCCCGGTCGCCTGCGGAAAATCCACCCTTGGCCGCGTATTCCTCTGCGAAGCGCCCTATCAAGGCTCGGTCTGCTTTGGCGGCAGGGAGTTTTCCGCCCTGACCCCGCGCCAGATCGCCGCCACGGTCGGGTATCTTGGCCATGACCCGGAACTGAGTGCCGACACCGTGCAGAATAATGTCCTCTGCGGCAGCGAACAGGATGTCATGCCGTGGCTTGCCGCCGCTGCCCTGAAGGAGGAAGTGCTGGCCATGGAAAAGGGTACGGAGACGGTCATCGGCAGCGGCGGCACCCGCCTTTCCGGCGGGCAGGCACAGCGTCTGGCATTGGCCCGG
>OLNF01001473.1_pt1 | contig 19988 bp, 16 predicted proteins | sample 1673061 | NCBI WGS metagenome assembly OLNF01 (sample SAMEA3136751, study PRJEB25190) | human gut metagenome
CACTATTATAATCTAGACTTTCAGCATTTGCTTTTGCTATTAATGTTTCTGTTGCTACTGGTTGTTTATTACTAGCACCATTTACTACTATCTTGCTTTTATATATTTTATCTTGAATATCATTTCCTGCATCTTGTGATATCCACATACGTAGTTCATAAGTGACACTTTTACCTGTTGCTAGTAATGTTTCATCTACTAGTTTATAAGTTTCTGTTCCTAATTCCTTTACTGTTTTTATACCAGAATCATAACCATCAGAACCAGTTAATCTCATCTTTAAATAATTTGTATCTAGGGTATTAGCTAATTCTTCTTCATTAGATACTGTATAATAGGCATTAATATCTCCACCATTTGTTATAGTAAAAGTATATGGCGTAGACTTTAGACCATCACTATCTGTCATTGGTGCAGCATTAGCCATATTTATAGCATTACCTTCTGCAAAGTCTATTTTTAATGTCCCTACTTCCATACTAAGTTTTTTACTTTTAAATGATTTAGTAAGTAAAGCATAACTACTACCTACTAATGCTATTAAACTTATAAGTATTAATATAATTACTAATATTATCTTATTTTTTTCTTTAGTCATAAGACACCTCTATCCTTATCCTTATAAGAAAATTTTATCATAAAACACTTTTTCTTTCAATAGAAAAAGTGTATTTCTACACTTCTTGAATAACTGTTATTATCATCGGCTTAGATCCTATTTCTTGATATAAATACTTACCAAGACTGTCTCTAACATCAGATTTTATCTTAGCATAATCTACTCTTTTAGTTCCTTTTTCTATATTAGATTCAATAACCCCTTTAGATAATTCTTTTATCTGCTCTATTATATCTTGATTTTCTTTTACATAAATAAAGCCTCTTGTTAATACCTTAGGTCCTGCTACTACCTCTTTTGATTCTTTATCTAATGTACAGCTTACAAGAACAATACCATTTTCTCCTAGCATTTCTCTATCTTTCAATACTAGGTTACCTATATCACTAGAGTCTTTTCCATCAATTAGTATTTCATCTACATTAATATGTTCCTTAGTATTTAATAGTTTCCCATTTTCAATAGATACTACATCACCATTTTGTTTTAATAAAATATTATCTTTAGGAATATTCATCTCTTCTGCTATTTCCGCAAAAGCATATTGATTTCTATATTCACCTTTAACTGGGAATAAATATTTAGGTTTTAACAAGTTTAATAACATCTTTAAGTCTTCACTTGAAGCATGATGTAGTAAATGTTTCTTACTAGATAAACTTATAGCATTAACACCAAGCATAGCTATTTCATCCATTATAAGGGCAAGACGTCTTTCCATTCCTTCAGCACTAGGTTCACTTATAAAGATAGTATCAGATTCTTTTAGCTTGATATATTTATCATATCCTTTAATTATTCTTTCTAAGTTAGCGAATGGTTTTTCTCGCTCATCTGATATAAATACTACCACATCTTTATCATTTAGATTAGATAAATCCCCTATTATCTTCGGATTTATTTCTAAGTATTTATTTTCTATTCCATAATTAATCATACTCTGTAAGCTTTTACCCATAATAACTATTTTACGATGAGTCTTTGATATTTCATCAAATAACTCTTGTATACGATAGAAGTGTGCAGGAAAAATAGTAACTATTATTCTATTTTCGTTTTTAGTAAGAATAGTTCTTATGAAGTCTTGTACTCTATGATTTGGACTAGTATAACCAGGTCTTTCGGCATAAAGTGATTCAGCAAGTAAGCAAAGTACTCCTTGTTTTCCTACATAAGCTAGTTTTCCTAAATCTGTTTGATAAAGTGATCTAATAGCATGATCAAAAGTAAAGTCTCCTGTATAGACAATTGCTCCATCTTTAGTATATAAAACATAACAGAAAGCATCTGGTATAGAGTGTGTCATAGCAATAGGGAAAATACTTTCCTTACCAAAATTTAATTTTCGATGAGCTTTAATCTCATGTAAGTTAGCTTTTTTTACTCCAGCTTCTGCAAGATCAAGTCTAAGTATCTCTAAAGTTAATTTTCCTCCATAAATAGGAACATCTCCTAATTTACTAATAATATCAGGAACCGCTCCAATATTTCCTTCATGTCCATGACTTAAGAAAATACCTTTAATTCTTTTCTTATTTTTAATTAAGTAATCAAAACTAGGAATAATATAATCAATTCCTAAGTTATGTTCTACATCATATTTTAGTCCGGCATCAAATATATATAATGATTTATCTACTTCTACCACATACATATTTTTACCATTTTCGTTTAGTCCACCTAAACTAAATATTTTAATTTTACTCATTTCTTACCTCCTTGTATTTTTTTATTTTCTTTTGTAATTTCTTCTCTTGTATTTCAATACTTGCTGATAATTCTTTTTCTCTTTCTCTATTTTTAAATAAAGACACATCATCTACTGTATCAAAGTAGTCATATAATAAGTAATGATACTTTTCTTGTTCTAATATATAGTTATCTAGTGCTATATCATCAATAATTAAATTACCAAACAAAGATGTATTATCACTACTTTTTAAATTATTTAATAATTCACTATAAAAGTTAATCATAGAAAGACTAATATTATATTTAGAGATCAGTTTTTTAGCAACTTCAGCTGTTTCTAAATCTTCTAATTTTCCTTTGTTATTTACTAAATCTACTACTAGTATCCCACGTGAAGTTTCTACCTCATCTTTTTGTAAAGTATAAGACTTTGTTAAGTAAGAAAAAATTTTTATATGTTCACTTTTCAATTCTTAGCTAACTTTTCTAAAGCATCTTTTGCTGCTATTTGTTCTGCATCTTTCTTACTACTTCCTACCCCTTTACCATAAATGATTCCATCTACTTTAGCTTCTATTGTAAATGTTTTATCATGTGCAGGTCCTTCTTCTTTAACCACTTCATAAATAACACTTTGTTTAGTAGTTTGTACGGCTTGCTGTAAAGCTGACTTATAGTCTTCAAAGAAAACAACATTTGGATTTTGAATATATGGTACTATTATATCTAAAGCTACTCTTCTTACTGTTTCATAACCAAGATCTAAATAGATAGCTCCCATTAAAGCTTCAAATATATCAGCAACAATTGCTTTTTTATATTTACCACCACTAGATTCTTCTCCATGTCCTACTTTTATATATTTGTTAAATCCCATATCCATAGAGTATCTGTAAAGAGCATTTTCACAAACATAACTAGCTCTTACCTTAGTCATTTCTCCTTCAGTTTCTCTCTCATATCGATATAAATAATCAGCAACTACTAAATCTACTATGGCATCTCCAAGAAACTCTAATCTTTCATAATCTTTTTTCGCCTTATGTTCATTGGCATATGACGAATGAGAAAAAGCTGTATTATAAAGAGTTAAATTCTTAGGACTTATCTTTAATTGTTTAAACAATTCTTCCATAAAAAAAGCTCCCTTCGTACGTATTTTATCATGTTTTTAATTTTTTAGCAATCACTTGCTAAAAGTATGATTTTATGCTACTATGTATATGGATGAAGGAAACTTCATATAATAAAAAAGGAAATACTTAATATCCAATGTTTGAGTACTTACCTGATTTTTTTGGTAGCACACAATCTATTAGATTGAGTGCTTTTTTATTTTACGACTACTTGTAAAGTAGGCCAATTAGTAACATTATAATTACTACTAATAATGATATTAATAAATCTTTTTTAGACATAAATATCAAGCCTCCTTCCTTTAAAAGAAGAAAGGCAAGCACTCTAACTATTAAGTATTTCAAGTGCTATTATACTATTAATAATCATGCTAAACAATAAAAGAGGAAAGTTTTAATATTTTCCGTATTATTGTAAAAAGAAAATTAAATTAAAAAATAACTTATCTTTTAATTTAATTAGTTCAATTTCACTTTTTCTTTGTAAAAGTGTTGACATCACTTTTATTTTACGGTAATATTATAACTACGGAAGCAATTTGGAGACATACTCAAGAGGCTGAAGAGGCTCCCCTGCTAAGGGAGTAGGATGGGTAACTGTCGCGAGGGTTCAAATCCCTCTGTCTCCGCCATTTAGAATTTAAAACCCTTATGGGTTTTTATTTTATGTATAAGTAAAAAGGTCATAAATATCAAGTTGATATCTACGACTTTTTTTATATCATATTTTTACTACTTAATTTCATCATAAGTTTATCGATAAGCATTTCAAAGAAAGTATATAATCTATGTGATAAATACATTAAGATAAATGCTAGGAAAATCATAAAGACATTAAAATGTGTTATAGAAAATAAAGTAGTTAAGTTAAAGATAGCATATATAAATAGATAAAACATTGTACTAAATAGAATTAGTCTTATTCTATTAAATGGTCTACATATCTTAAATAGAAGAATAAATGACGTATAACCAGTCAAAGTTAAACATAGGGTTGATATTTTAGCATAACTAAGACTAAACATCTGCCCTGCTAGACATATTAGTAAAATATTTAAGATAATTGTAAAAGCCGGTGGTGCTGATTTTTTTAAGACATTCACTAAGAACTTTCCTTTTACTCTTTCTTTATTAGGTTCAAGTGCCAAGACAAATGATGGTATTCCAATAGTCACTACACTAGCAAGAGTTAACTGAATAGGAATAAAAGGATAAGACATTTCAATAAATAGAAATAAGAAAGCTAGTATTCCTGCATAAATAGTTTTAACTAGGAATAAAGAGGCAGATCTTTCAAGATTATTTATACTTCTTCTCCCCTCTGCTACGACACTAGGCATAGAAGCAAAATTAGAATCTAGTAAGACTAATTGGGATACACTTCTTGCAGCATCACTTCCAGAAGCCATGGCAACAGAACAGTCAGCTTCTTTTAGAGCTAAACAATCATTAACGCCATCTCCCGTCATGGCTACATTGTGCCCTGCTTCTTTTAAAGCTCTAATAAGTAAGTGCTTTTCTTCTGGTTTAACCCTTCCAAATACATCATACTCTAAAGCTGCTTTTTGTATTTCTTCTTCGCTATTTAAAGTAGATAAATCTATCACTCTAAGCTTTTCAGTAAGTCCTGCTCTTTTAGCAATAGCTGATACAGTAATAGGATTATCTCCAGATATGATTTTAATAGCAACACCTTGTTCTTTAAAGTACTCTAATGTTTTCTTAGCTTCTTTTCTAACTTTATCTTGTAATAAAATAAATCCTAAAGCTTTTCTTTCTTCATTCTTTTTACCGTAATTATTAACCTTGACTAGAACTAAAACACGATACTTTTTAATATAATCATCTAACATCTTTTGATAACTCTTACAATGATCTTTTAAAACAAATTCTACTGCTCCAATCAAATAGGTATCAGTAGCAAACTTTACACCAGAATATTTCTTTTCGGATGAAAAAGGAATAACTTCTTCTACTTTCCATTTTGGTTTACGATAATAAGCATCTCTTATAGCAATAGCAGTAGCATTTTTATCTTTTGTAGCTGCCATCATACTACCTAAAATATCTCCTAGTGAAGCTTTAGTTTCTCCATCTAGTGGAATAACATCAACTACTTCCATTTTACCTTCAGTAATAGTACCTGTCTTATCAAGACAAATCACATCAACTCTAGCAAGAGATTCAATACAGTATAAATCTTGTACTAAAACTTTTTCTTTAGAAAGACGAATAACAGAAACAGCAAAAACAGTTGACGTTAATAATACTAATCCTTCTGGTATCATTCCTATAATAGCTGCTACTGTGTTAACAACGGCATTTTGCAAAGTATTACCTGATAAATATAACTGTCTTGCAAAAAGTAAGATTCCAAGAGGAACTATAATAACTGAAATAGTCTTAACTATTTTATTAAGAGAACGCATAATTTCAGATGATATTGGTTTTATATATTTAGTATCACTTGATATTCTAGCAGTATAGTTATCATATCCAATATGTTCTACCTTAGCTTTAGCATTACCACTTACAATAAAACTACCTGATAATAGCATATCGCCTTCTTTTTTTATTAAGGTATCACTTTCACCCGTTATAAATGACTCATCAACTTCCACTACTCCATCTACTATAATAGCATCCGTAATTACTTGGTTACCTAATTCAAGTATAATAATATCATCTAAAACAACTTCATCTAGATTAACATCATATTCTTCCTTATCTCTTAATACTTTAACTTTTGATGCTGATACCACTGATAATTTATCAATAACACTTTTAGAATGTAATTCTTGAAATGTACTAATAACAGTATTTAAAACGATAATAAGTAGAAAACCAAGATTCTTATAGCTACCTACTAAAATAATTGCTACTGCTAAAATAGCATTGATTATATTAAATAATGTAACAGTATTTTCTAAGATGATTTCTTTAGCACTTTTTGTTTTTACATTTGTATTAAAGTTAACTAAATTATCTTTAATTCTTTCATTTACTTGTTCTTTACTAAGACCAATATTTTTATCAGGATTATATCTTTTACTCATCTAATCACGTCCTTTCTTACCAATTATAACATAATAATAGAAGAATTTAGTAAAATATGTTATAGTATGTCTAAGAGGTGAATATATGAAAAAATTTTTAGCTATTTTACTTACAATAATAGCAACTGCAACTACTATTGTTTTAGTAGGACTATTTACAATTCCTTACATTGGCAATGAAATTATTAAGATTGCTGCCAATCAGGCACTTGATGATTCTGTTGTAGATAGTAATGACTTATATCAAGAGGCAGAAGACTTAGGTATTAGTCAAGATAAGATTGATAAGGCTTTATCTAATGATGAAATGAAAGAGTATGTTAATACTATTTTAAAAGAGGTAATTGATAAGAAGACTAGTAATAAGAGTGAAGTTGATGAAGAACTTATCAAAGAAAAAACTAAAGAATTTTTAGAGAAAGTTAATAAGAATTATGATATTAATCTATCAGATGAAAAGCTAAAAGAAATTAGTGATAATGCTAGTGAAGAAGTAATCGAATCATCTAATGAAATGATTGAAGATAAAGATAATCAAATATCTGGATTCTTAGATGTCATGACTTTTTGTAATAATTCTAAAGTAAGAAGTTTAACTATTATTTTACTAATTATAGAATTAGTATCTATTGCCCTTCTTACTCTTAAAAAGTTAAGTTTCTTCTTATATTATACTTTTATAGCTTTATTTACTGCTGCCCTTACTGCCTTTTTAACTTTCTTTATAAACTTTGCAATTAGTGGTGAAAAAGAGTTAGAAGCAGTTGTAAAGCTTATAAGTAAAGGTTATAAATTAGCTTTAGGTTTCTTAATCTTAGGAATAGTATTTATATTTCTTCATAATATTATTAAGCATTATACTAATAAAGAGGTAGTTCCTTTCTAGAACACCTCTTTTTTTAACTATCTATGCTTAGATAAATACATTTCTCTTGTAATTAATAATTGCCTAGCAATACTTTCTTTTCCAAACACCAATTCTTTTTGGACAAAATCAGTATGAATGAATCCTGCTTTTTTGAATGACTTAATAGCTCCTACTCTATCCTCTGGAACAATATCAGACAATTCCCCGATATTATTTTTTTCAAAAGCTATTTTTTCCAATTCTAGCAAAGCTTCATACGAATAGCCTTTATTACGATACTTACTTTGTATTACTATTCCCATACTATGAATATTACCATCTAAATAATAATACACTTCACCAATTGGTTCCTCTATATTTTTATCATAAATATATGCAAAATATTTATCTGGTTCTTTATTTATCCAGCTATTAAACCAAGCTATCATTTCTTCATCAGTCTTACTAATAGTACCAGTGGCAATATCATAACCTTTTAGGTTTATATCATATCCAGCATTATAAGACATAGTTTTTATATCTTTCATCCACTCTTGTCTATAATGTAAATCTTGTATAGTAGGAATTCTTAAATATACTTTTTGCACATTACTAATCTCCTTTACTGATTATTTTTGCAAAAACACTAATTAAGTTATTTAATCTTTAGTGTCAGTGGTTGACCATATATGTAGCAAACTAATTTCATAAATCTACTTTTTTAATTTCCATCAGAACTGGATTTACTCGCTTTTTTGCTACATAATAGCATTACTATTATATACGTTTTTGCACCACATAATCGTTTATGTAGCAATAATATAACATATTGTTTAATAAATGTACATCTAAAATTCTTCCATTCATATTTGCTGTCACTTTTATTTGTTTTATTTTTCACTTATACTTTTATTTATTTTTTCAAAAACACTAGCTAAATCATCATGTATTACTATATCTGCTAAATAATCATATGGTGTTTCATCTTTATTAATAAGGACTAAATGTTGCCCTCTAAAGTATGTTACTAAAGAAGAAGCAGGATAAACCTGAAGTGAGGTTCCACCTACTATTAATAAGTCTGCTTCACTTACTTCTTTGATAGCTTCGGTTAATACTTTATTATCAAGAGCTTCTTCATACAAGACAACATCAGGTTTAATAATTCCACCACAACTACACTTTGGAATACTACTAGATTTAAAAACATAGTCACCACTATAAAACTTATGACAGTTAAGGCAATAGTTTCTTAAGATAGAGCCATGTAATTCTAAAACATTTCTACTACCAGCCATCTTATCAAAGCCATCAATATTTTGAGTTATTATAGAGCTTAATAAGTTTTTATCTTCCATTAGTTTTAAAGTCTTATGAATAATATTAGGTTTATAATTAAGACTATTTAGCTTTTCTTTATAAAATTCGTAAAACAAGTCAGTATGTTTCATAAAGAAAGTATGAGATAAAATCTCTTCTGGTGGATACTTTCTTTTTTCTTTGTATAGTCCATTACTACCTCTAAAGTCTTGTAAACCACTAGCAGTAGATACACCGGCTCCACCAAAAAATACTGTTTTTTTAGACATATTTATATAACTAATTAATTTATCTATTTCCATTTTTTCTCCCCTATAACCATCTTTTATATTTTTTAATATACATTTTCTTAACTATTTCTTCTACTACAATATATAGTAATGATAAGAAAATTACAAATATATAAAAGTTAAGTGGTAGATAAGTGAAATGGAATGACTTAATAGGTGCTAATAAAACTGGTAATATCATAGATGCTATTATACATAAGAAAGTAGAAATTAATAAATATTTATTAGCAGTTGATTCTATAAATGGTATTTTAGCAGTTCTTACAAAATGAACTATTAAGGTTTGAGAAATAACCCCTTCAATAAACCAAGCTGTTTGAAACATTACCGCATGATTAGCATCAAAGCCTAATAAATAGTAAAAGCCAATAAATGCTACTATATCTATTGAGGAAGCTACTACTCCCATTATATTCATAAACCTTCTTAAATCACTAGTATCCCACTTATGAGGTACTATTAAAAATTCTTTATCTACATCATCAAACGGTATCATTGTTTGCGACATATCATACAATAAGTCTTGAAGTAAAAACTGAATAGGAAGCATTGGTAAGAATGGTAAGAAAATACTGGCTAAAAATACACTAAAGACATCTCCAAAAGCAGCTGATAAAGCCATTTTCATATATTTCATAATATTTCCATAGACTTTTCTGCCTTCTAATACTCCTTCATAAACTACTTTTAAACTTTTCTTAAGAAGAATTATATCACTGGCTTCTTTAGCAATAGAAGTAGCTGTATTAACACTTATTCCTACATCTGCTCTAATAAGACTTGGAGCATCATTAACACCATCCCCCATATACCCAACGACATGTCCATTTTCTTTTAGTAGTTTAATAATATTATCTTTTTCAAGTGGAGTAAGTCTAGCAAAAACAGATACCTCTTCGACCATCTTTTTTTGCTCAGCTAAACTAAGTTTACTAAACTCTTCACCTGTAACTACTTTATCATTAGGAATATCTGCTAATGAACAAATATTTTGTGTTGCTTCAACATTATCACCTGTTAATATCTTAGTAGTAATACCAACTCTTTTTAAATTATTAATAGTATTTTTAACTCCTGGTTTAATTGGATCTTCAAAAGCCACTACTCCTAAAAAAACTAATCCTTTATCATCGGTAATATTATTATTAGTATACTTTTTACTAGCAAGAGCAATTACTTGCATTCCTTTTTTACTTAATTCTCTAGCTTTAGTTAAAATATCATCTCTTATTTTCTTATTAAGTTTAATTATTTCTTTATTTAAATAAATACTATCACAACTATCTATTACTTCTATTAAAGCTCCTTTAGTAATCATTCTATAATCGTTAGAATCTTTTATAATAATACTAGCTTTTCTTCTTTCATAATCAAATGGTATTTCATCTACTTTTTCATATTTATCTATTTCAATATTTCTTTTCTTAGCATAAGTAATAATCGCTTTATCTACAATATTCTTTATTCCCGTACTATAAATACTATTTATATAAGCATATTTCAAAACATCTATACTATCTTTAAATTCACTATCAAGTGACAAAGTAAGTATTATTTCTCCTTTAGTTAAAGTTCCTGTCTTATCAGTACATAAAACATCTATTGCTCCTAAGTTCTCAATCGCTTCACTTCTTTTTACTAAAGTATCTTTTTTAGCTAGTGATTTAGCACCTTTACTTAGGTTTACGTTAACTATCATTGGTAACATTGATGGGGTAATACCAACTGCTACTGAAACTGCAAAGAAGAAAGCTTCTAAGATATTGTGATGAATAAGAGCATTTAAGATAAATACTAATACTGTAATAACTAGCATATATTGAATTAAGGTTTTACTAATCGCATTCATTCCTATTTCAAAGTTAGTTAAGGTCTTATTTTTTAGAGTTGACTTAGATATGTTTCCAAGATAAGTATCCTTTCCTGTTTTAATAACCAAAGCTTTACCTCTTCCTGTTACTACACTAGTATTCATGAGTAATATTCTCTCCATTGAAAGTAAGCTTTTACCATTTTTACTAATTTTCTTTTCAACTGGAACACTTTCACCTGTAAATACACCTTGATTAACAAATAAGTCTTTAGATTCTAATAAAATAGCATCACTAGGTATGATACTACCTGCATTAAGTTCAATTATATCCCCTACTACTATATCTTTTGTAGGTATCTCTTTTACTATACCTTGTCTAATAACAGTAGTTACTGTAAATATCTTAGACTTTAGTCTTAAATCAAATTTATAAGCCGAATAATCTTGAATAAGTCTAATAATACTACTAGTAAGTGCTAACATTACAATTATTAAAGCCCCTAATTTATCACCTAATAAAAAGTTAATAGTTGCTAAAATTATTAGGATATAGATAAATGGATCTTTAAAAGAATTTATTAAAAAGGTAAAAATACTTTTCTTCTTTTCCTCATTAATAACGTTTTTTCCATATTCTTCTCGTCTTTTAGCAACTTCCTTACTGCTAAGTCCAGCATCTTTACTATTAAATATTTTAAATAGATAATTATTATCTTTATCTACATAATCTTTATATTCTTTATATAATGTTTCTTCATTAAAATTAACTATATCTTTTTTAGAAAACTTTGGTACCATAAAAATCCCTACCTTCTAATTAATTATAGAACAGTTTAGGATTTATTTCTATTTTTTTCTTACTTTTATCGTATCTTTATCAGTAAGATGTCCAATTAATAGTGATGAGTTTACATCATGGTTACTATAATTTTCATTAACTTTTGCTTCATCATAGTTAGCATAACAATATTTACATAAGTGTTTACAAGAATTATAAACACCAATATCTACCATTTCAACACAATTACATAGATTTCCTTTTCGCATTTTTCCTTTCTTATAGTTCTTACCTGTTAAAGAATATGCTAGTTGTTTACTAAGACAATCTTCTTTAATAAAACCATACTCCACTAAGTTTTCTTTCTCAAAACATGTTTGACAAGTAATATTATATTTACTAGCTATTCTACTAAAATTAACTCCTATTTCTTTATAATCTTCTTTAGTAAAAGGAATTATCTTTAAACTATTCTTATTCTTTCTTACGTTCTTATAATCATCTATAAAAGAAATTATTATATGATTAGTACAACCATCTAGTAAAGAACAAAGTCTTTCAAAAGCTTTAATATGATAATTAAGATTATACTTTTCACTTAGAAAAATAGGGTCATATCTAATATAAATATTATCCTTACCAATAATATCAGCTATTTGTTTAACTCCATCTATTATTAAACTTTTATTAGGAACATTTAATTCTATATCATTTTTATAGGGCGTTATTGTTACATTAAATAAGACTTTCTTTTTAAACTCCTTTAGATAAGGTATTATAGGTAAAGGATTCTTAGTACAAAAGTATAATAAATCTACATCATCAAAATAGATTCTACTTACTAAACTAGGGTAAAAAGGATTTCTAACATCAACATACCCTTCTTTATATCTATTAATAAACCAAGGAGTATAAAAAGCTACTATATCAGTTCTACCACTTACAAATAAAATCATTTTTCACCATTATAATTTCTTAATTTTAAATTTACAAATAGGAATATTTTCTTTATTTGCTGCGTTATAATCAGTAACTCTTTTAGCATATAAATCTTTAACAACATCATTTGTTCTTATATTACGAATATCTAGTCCCTTACTAAATCTATCTTCATAAAACTCTATAGCATCAGTATAACCATATAGAACCCAGTCTTCTTTAATTGAATCTTCCGAAACATTTACATCAATCATAGCTTGATTAGTTACAACAGATCCTAAAAAATCACACTTTCCATTTATAAAGCCGTTCTTATAAGCTAAAAATTTAGTCGTTATTATTTCTTCCATATTTTTCTTCCTTTCTTTTATATATTTTTTTCAAGTAGAATTATTATACCATAGAAATTATGTTCGTCAAGCTTTTTTATATTTTAATACAAAAAAAGCTCTATCTAAATAAAGCTTTAATTACAATCATGGTGGGCTGTTAGGGATTCGAACCCTAGACCCACTGATTAAGAGTCAGTTGCTCTACCAACTGAGCTAACAGCCCATGAATTGATTTACTACGTTAGTATAGCACATTTACTTTTAAAATGGAATACCTAAATTGTAGTAAATCAACGATATTTTAAAGAAAATTAATTATTTTTCCATTTTTTCATAAATAATTCTTGTAATTCATTACATTTATCAACGTCCATTGCCGGTACATCTTTTAATGGATTATTTATACCTAACTCTTCATATTTAGAAAATCCCATGTGATGGAATGGTAAAAACTCTACCCTTTCCACATTGTCAATCTTTTTTAAGTATTCTACTAATGAGTCAATATATTCTTCACTATCCATCATACCAGGTACAACTACTTGTCTTATCCAGACTGGTTTACCACTTTTATTCATCGCTTCAATAAATTTTAAAGAATCATCCATTTCTCTACCAGTTAAATGTTTATAACCTTCTCTTGTAGTAAACTTAACATCAAATAAGATTAAGTCAACAAGACTAAGAATTTCATCATAATCGCCCTTTCCTACTCCACAAGTATCTAAAGCGATATGAATATCTTCTTTCTTTAACTTTTTACAAACATCAGTTAGAAACTCAATTTGAAGAAGGGGCTCTCCACCAGAGAAAGTTACCCCTCCTGAGTTTCTTTTAAAATATGGTTTACTTCTTAAAACTTTCTTAACAAGTTCATCACTAGTAATATTATCTTCTCTTTTAACCCACATCTCTGGATTATGACAATAAAGACAACGAAGACGACAACCTGTTAAAAAGACAACTGTTCTAATACCAGGTCCATCAACAAGTCCAAATGTTTCAATAGAATCGATTGCACCAGTCATTTACATTTTCTCATGGAAAGTTCTTGCAATTACTTCCTCTTGTTGCTTTCTTGTAAGTTTATTAAATCTAACTGCATAACCAGAAACACGGATTGTAAGTAGTGGATATTTATCAGGATTATTCATAGCATCGATTAATGTCTCACGATTTAGTACGTTTACATTTAAGTGATGTGCTCCTTGAATAAAGTATCCATCTAGTAATGATACTAAGTTTTCAATACGTTCTTCTTCACTATGTCCTAAAGTATTAGGAACAATTGAGAATGTATTAGAAATACCATCACGACAGCAGTTAGCCCAATCTAGTTTTGCTACTGAGTTAAGAGATGCTATAGCACCAGATGAATCTCTTCCATGCATTGGGTTAGCTCCTGGAGCAAAGGCAACACCTGCTTTTCTACCATCTGGAGTAGCTCCTGTATTAGAACCATATACTACGTTTGAAGTAATTGTTAAAATAGATAATGTTGGATGAGCCTTTCTATAACAAGGATGTAAGCATAACTCTTCATAGAATTTATTAATTATTTCTTTAGCAATGTCATCTACTCTATCATCATCATTACCAAATTTAGGATAATCTCCTTCAATTTCAAAATCAACAGTTATACCATCTTCATCTCTAATTGGTTTTACTTTGGCATATTTAATAGCTGATAGTGAATCTACTGCTACTGAAAATCCAGCTACACCATAAGCCATTAATCTATTAACATAAGTATCATGTAAAGCCATTTGACCAGCTTCATAAGCATACTTATCATGCATGTAGTGAATAATATTCATTGCATCAGAATAGATTCTTGCTACTTCATGCATCATCTTATAGTAAGCATCTTTTACCTTATCATAATCAAGTACTTCATCAGTCATCTTTTCAAAGCCTGGAATAACTAAATCACGTCTTACTTCATCAACACCGCCATTTAGGGCATATAACAAAGTCTTAGCAAGGTTACAACGAGCTCCAAAAAATTGCATATCTTTTCCAAGTCTCATTGCTGATACACAACAAGCTATACCATAATCATCCCCCATGGATGGACGCATTACATCATCATTTTCATATTGAATAGAGTCAGTCGCAATACTTACTTTAGCACAATATTTCTTCCAAGGCTCTGGTAACTTATCAGCCCATAAAACAGTCATATTAGGTTCAGGAGCACTCTCTAAGTTTTCTAGTGTATGAACAATTCTGAAACTTGTTTTATTAACTAATGTTTCTCCTTCATTAGTCATACCACCTAATGAACAAGTAACCCAAGTAGGATCACCTGAGAATAATTCATCATATTCTGGTGTTCTTAAGTGTCTTGCTGCTCTTAGTTTAATAACAAATTGATCAACTATTTCTTGAACATCACTTTCAGTTAGAGTACCATTTGCTAAATCTCTTTCAAAGTATATATCAAAGAAAGCATCTACTCTACCTAAGCTCATTGCAGCACCATTGTTTTCTTTAATAGCTGCTAAATAACCAAAATATGTCCATTGTACTGCTTCTTTAGCATTCTTTGCAGGTCCTGAAATATCAAATCCATAGCTCTTAGCCATTTCTTTAATTTCATTTAAAGCTCTATACTGCATTGATATTTCTTCACGAAGTCTAATAGTTTCATCATCCATAACTGTTATTTTCATGTTATCCCAGTCATTTTTCTTCTGTTCCATTAAATAATCAATACCATATAATGCTACTCTTCTATAGTCTCCTATTATTCTTCCACGTCCATAAGCATCAGGAAGTCCTGTTAATAACTTATTATGACGAGCACGTCTAATCTCAGTTGTATAAGCATCAAATACACCATCATTATGAGTCTTAACAAGATTAGTATCTTTTATAAAATGTTCAAGAGTAGGATCCATCTTATAACCATAAGCTTCTAACTCTTGATAAACCATTTTTATTCCACCTTTAGGAACAATTTCTCTTTTACCAAGTTCATCAGTTTGAAGTCCAACAATTACATCATCATCTTCTGATATATATCCTGGTTTAAAAGCATTAATTCCCGCAGGATTTACTGTATCTATATCGATAACATGTTTTTTAACTTCTTCTTTACACATATCATCATAGACTTTTAAAACTCTCTTAGTTTTATCAGTTGGTCCTACTAAAAAGCTTTCATCGCCTTCATACTTTTTATAATTTTTCTTTATGAAATTATTTACATTAATTTCTTTTGTCCAAGCTCCTTCATTAAAGCCTTTCCATTCTTCTTTCATCTTTCATACCTCCTACTTCTATAGTATATCATGTATCAAGTTTCTTACTCAAATATCTTAGAAAAATTTTACAATATTTTACCATAATAATAGAAAATAACTATTAAAGCTATTTTCTAGTTCTAATTATGTAATTTAAATGCCTAAAGCCATCTTTTACTGTTCTAAGATGAGATTTACCACCTCTTCCATCTTTATATAATCTAATTGGTATCTCACATATTTTTTTATTATTTTTAGCAAACTTATAAATTATCTCTGTAGCAAATTCCATTCCTTCACATTCTAAGCTAGGTAAATCTTCTTTGATTACCCCTCTTAATCCACAATGAAAATCAAATAAATCTACTTTATATACCTTTCTACCAATCAAAGACAGGATAGGAACACCTATCTTATGAGATAAACTCATAGCTCCTTTTTCTATTCCACCTTTAAATCTATTACCATTTACTAAGGAATATCCTTCCCTCAATTTAACTAAATAATTATCAAGAGATGAAAAGTCATAACTATCATCACAATCACCATAGATAATATACTTTCCATAACTGTTATTTAAACCCGTTATTATGGCATTACCATATCCCTTTCTAGGTTCAAAACATATCCTTGCCCCTAACTTTTTAGCAATAGATATAGACTCATCACTACTTCCATTATCAACTATTAATATTTCCCCATCTATATTATTTTTTTTCAAATAATCTTTAGCTTTCTTTATGCAAATACCTATAGTTTTCTCTTCATTTAAGCAAGGCATTAGTATTGTTAATTCTTTATCAAATATTATTTTTCTTTCCATATACATAAACTATTACTGTTGATAACATTAAGATAATAAAGATTCCTGCTATTACATAGGTAGTAGTATAAGTATTAGGATTTTCCTCTATATTATCTTTTTTTACTTGTGATTCAATTTTTTCCCATTTAGCATATAACTCTAATGTTTCTGGTGCATTCTTACCAATCATTGTTATTCTACTATCTTCATTATAATCACTAGTTGTATACCATCCCAAGAATTTATACCCTTCTCTTTTAATATCTTTTAGAAGGATATCAGTTTCTCCTTCATAGTAACTTTCTATATTATCATTTACAGCATCAAAAGTATTATTATATATTACATTCTTTTTGTTATCATCAATAAGAGAATAATTAATTGAGATAAATTTATTAATTTCGCAATTATTAAAAGTAGATAAAGTGATTTTAATTTTTTTACCATCTGGTATTTGAATATCATTATCTGGTAATTGATAAAAGGAAGGTATAGAAAAAGTATACATCTTACTCTCTATACTTTTTGAGTTAAAATAATTTCCTAGTTCATCATTCCTAAAACTATAATTTATAATTGAAATGCTAAACACATCATCCCTTTTATTACCATCATAGATAATCTTATCTCCTGCCTCCACTTCTATTTCCTTATGAAACTCTAAATTAGAAATATCAATTTCTTTAGCATCTACTCTTGGAGTTAGTACTATAAATGCTATTAATATAAATATTAAATAACTAATCTTTCTCATATTTATCATCCTTTCTAAAAAACATATATATCCAAATCATTATACTAGGTAGCAAAGCTCTATAAGTAAAAAACGTATGCTCAATTGAATGTTTATATAAAACAAAATATCTAAGCATAGGTATTATACTTATTAGTAATAATATAATACTCTTACTATCAATTTTCTTTCTTATTATCAACCATATTACATAGCAAATATAACAAATAGTTATTAAAATTACTAGACTATTATTCAAATAACAAAATGGTACTATTAGTTTTAAATTGTCATATATACTATTAAATGGCTCTTTTTTTACAGCTACTAATGAAAAGCCCCTTTCTTCAATATGTGTATTCAAAAAATTATTAGGTGACTGTTTATAAATAATTATTAGTATTAACCATTTAAGTATCCACATAAGACTATATCCTAATAAAAATGCTATTAATGATTTAAGAAAAAATTTTAAACTATCTTTAAAGCTCTTATTTCTACCAAAATAGAAAATTATAAAAAATGGTAAAGTAAAAACTAAAGTCTCCGTTGTTAAGAAGTCAAAGAAATTAGCAAGTACTCCTCCTACGATAAAGAAACATATCACTTTACTCTCGTCTTTATCTATAAGTTTAAAAGCAATTAAACTCATTATATAGCTTAGTAAAAACATATAGATATACTCTAAGCAATAAAAGGTTACGTAAACATGACATAACAAGTTACTTATAAGAAACAGTACTGCTATCAAGTGATTTCTTCTATACAAATTATAAGTTATTAAAAGAGTAAATGCTATTAAAATAACACTTAAGAATATAAGAATATTTTTATAATCAAAGACAAGCATTAAAGTCTTCACTAAAAACATATTTCCATGCCAATACCTATAGTATTCCTTATTAGGTTTATAATCAAAATAAGCTTTTTCTCTAACATTTACTTTTTCACCAAATTTCTTAGTAGCATAATATTTAGTAAGTATACTAGATGTTAATGGTTTTTTACTATCTAGTGAATATGTTAAATTAAAAGTTATAGGATCTGGATAGTTATGAATTAAAAATGCTCTATTTTTTTGATTATTAAAGAAATAAATATAACTGATATCATACATTTCTTCACTACTTTTAACCATATTACTTTTAACTAGCTCCTTAGGTATTAAAGCTGTTATAATTAAAAGAGCAATGCAAATAAGAGCAGTTAAAATAAAAGTTAGACAATACTTAACAATTCTTTTCATTCTACACTCCTTAAAATAGCATGAACTACTAATCTTCCAGTATTAGTGGTATTACAAGTAGATAATGTTAGTATTTTTGATGATGAATCATAATCTTGATTAAAATCATACTGGCTCCTATTTTTTATAGTATCTAAAAACTGTAAATATTCCCCTATAGATTCGAATGATGTAGTAAGATAATATAATTCACTTTCAATTTCATAGACAGAGAAAACCTCAAATATATAAGTTTTATTAAAAGTAATTAATTTAATTGTATGACTACTTTGACTAAAATAATTGTTAGTAAACAATTTATCTAGTTGACCAAACATTATATTGTCTAGTCTATGATGACCATAAATTATTGTGTTATTTAACAAACTATCAAAGTTATTTCTATAATCAGCAAAAATAGCACCTTTAAGAGAATATTTATGATAAAAGTCATGTTCTAAATAGTATTTATTATTACTAGTTTGAACAACAGGATAACTAATATTAGTATTATCTACTATTAAATAAGCTACGGTGTCATTATTTTCTTTTTTATAGTCATCCAAATTTATAGTATTACTTTCTAAATCCTTTGTTTTTTCTTCTTTATTTGGTATAGGATTATTAGTTAAACTATTGTTATCTACAATAGGAGTCGTATTTACATCTTCATAATTAATTTTTATAGCTATTTTTTTATACTCTTTTTTAGGCATAGTTAGATTATAAATAGAAACAGATGTAACTATATACAAAATAACTATCAGTAGATATTCTGGATGATTGTTTAGCTTGTTAAAGAAATTATCTATTTCAATTTTTTTACTTTTAAATATAGTTCTTAGAATAAATGACATAAAACTACATAGCAATGTATGAATAAAAGTAACTATAGTACAAAAACCTATACTAATATAATAAAATGGTCTTAAAATTAATTCAATTAATAGTAATAATTTATCCATAAATTATAGCAATCACAATAGTTAAAATAATAGCAATAATTGAAATAGTAATTCCTATAATCTTTAAGACCTTATTCTTTCTTTTAAATCCTATAATGCATAAAAATATTATTCCTAAATATAAAAAGAAAAATAACCGGCTGAATTCCGCAGGGCATTAAAGAATGATCGTTAATAGGGTGATGAATAC
>OLNF01001476.1_pt1 | contig 19967 bp, 20 predicted proteins | sample 1673061 | NCBI WGS metagenome assembly OLNF01 (sample SAMEA3136751, study PRJEB25190) | human gut metagenome
GTAGCGCCCATATGCCATTTGCCGCTGATACCGCAGGTATAGCCGTTTTTCGCCAGGATATCCGTATAGCCGGTAATGCCTTCCAGATAGTCGATAGGCGGATCGTTCTTTTTATCGCCGTTGCCCACGCGAAGCCAATCCTGAATACCGTGCTGGCTGGGAATGCGCCCGGTCAGCAGCGAGGCACGCGCGGGCGAGCACACAGGCGATACGCAGAAGAAATTATCCAGCTGTACGCCGCCGGCGGCCAGCGCGTCGATATTGGGCGTGCGGATTTCCTTATTGCCGGTACACCCCAAAGACCAGTATCCCTGATCGTCCGTTAAAATCATGATGATGTTCGGCTTTTTCGTCATAATGAATACGCTCCTTTTATCAGCCTTGGACGCATGAGGCGGCAAACGCCGTCTTTGCTTGTTATTTTAGCATTCCCACGCCAAACTGTTCCAGCAAAAAAGTGCAGATAATCTCCAAAAATCTGCAATGGCTTTACAGTCTCGTTTCTTTTTGCTATGATGTCGAATAGAAAATGCAAAATCGCCGATAGGAGGTGAAGGGCATGGAAAACGAAAAGGCTCTGATGGCGCTGCTATCCCGGCTGGAAAAGCTAAACCGAATCATAATTATCAAGGATTTCGTCGGCTTTTTAAGCTGGAACACATCCCTTGGCGGCATTCTGGTGCCGCACGTTGGGCATCATTGCGCGTTTTGCACCGCCATGAAGCAAAACGAGCAGGCTTATGCCTGCTGCGTCACGTGCAGCAAGGTGCATCAATGGCTTTGCCAGCGAAAACGCGAGCCGTTTATCCGGGACTGCCAGTTTGGGCTGAGCGAGTATTCCGTGCCGCTCCTGTTAGACGATATATGCATCGGGTCATTATCGGTGGGCATGTATTGCCAGGATACGCAGGAATCGGACGAGAGAATCGAAGCTCTGGCCCGAAAATGGGGCATGCGTGCGGAGGAGCTGATCGCCTTCAGACAGCAGTCGGTCTGCGCCGCCGCCCCAACCGAGGATGAAAAGGCCGTGTTTGATATCGTCGCCTTTGTGCTGGCCGATTTGTTCCGACCTTATGCTTCGCTGGCAAAGAAACGCGCCGAATCCCCCACCGAGACGGCGTTTGAAAACATCATGTCGTATCTTTATAATCACTTTACGGACTCCTCGCTGACGGTGGCGCAGATCGCGGCCGCATGTAACTACTCCGAATCGCACATCAGCCATGTATTCAGCCAGCGCATGCACATGAACCTGCGCACCTATATCAAACAGCTGCGCATCAACGTGGCCAAGGGAATGCTCAAGCACGGCTGCAGCGTATCGACAGCCGCATACGCAAGCGGCTTTAACGACGCCAACTATTTCTGCACCGTTTTCCATGCCATGGTGGGCATGAGCCCATCGCGCTTTGCGCGCCACGCATGGCCAAATCCCGCAGACCGTCAGCCTGGCAGCCTGCATGGGCCGAAAGACGGCTTCGCAAATAAATTCAAAAATTTTGAAAAAAGCCCTTGACAATCGCAGGCAAGTTGGATATAATATCCCTCGCAGTCAGTTCTGCACTGCGTTGGGGAATGGTGTAACGGCAGCACCTACGACTCTGACTCGTATTGTCAAGGTTCAAATCCTTGTTCCCCAGCCATTTTGCCTCCGTTGTCTAGTGGCCTAGGACGCGGCCCTCTCAAGGCTGAAACACCGGTTCGAATCCGGTCGGAGGTGCCACAAAAGCAAACCGCTTGTGCGGTTTCTTTTTTTGCTTATTTTTAAACCCTCCCCAGGCAAGCGCCTGAAAGAGGGTTCATTTTTATCAATAAGGCAGGATACTCCATTTTTGCAGCAGGTATTTCACCCAGGCAAGCGCCTCGCGGTAATGATTTTTGGGCCAGTAGATCAGCTTGATGGGCGCGCCCACGCCCTGTGGCTCAAAGCCGGTATCGCGCGCCAATGCCATCGCACGCGGCAGGTGATAATTGCTGGTTACGATCAGCACCTTTTTCACATCATCCCCCAACAGCTTCTGCGCGTTGGCCAGGTTCTGACGGGTATTGAAAGAGGTGTCATCCATCAGGATATCCCCCTCCGGCACGCCATTTGACACCAAATAATCGTGCATTGCCTGCGCCTCAGTCATTGGCTCATTGCCACCCTGCGCGCCGCACACGACAATGATCTGCGGATGCGCACGGTACTGCTCCAATGCCAATTCCATGCGATACTGCAATTGCAGGCTCAGGGTACCGTCGGGCTTCACCTGTGCGCCCAGCACAATGATCGCCTGGGTGGTTCCATCCGGCTTTGGCACAGTGTATTCCTTTACGCATACAAAGGCCACCAATGCAGTCCATAATACAAAGCCCAGAAGGGCCAAGCGCAGCAGCACATGCAGCAGCATAGGACACCGCCTTTTCGTTTTGCTCTTTTTCATTCATTTCTCCTTACGAATCGCACTCTTTGGGAATCACGCCTTCCCGATAGATTTCATTCTGAACAGATGGCAGAATCCGCTCAAAGTTCTGCGCTGCCTGCGAGACTTCTCCGCTGTCAGCACAAATCAGGCCGCCGCGGCGGAAGCTGAAGGTTTCATTGGGCGCAACAATCAAATGGTCATACAGCTTGATGCCAACACCGTCCAGCAGCGCGGCAATGCCATTTGTCAACTGAATATCTTCAATGGATGGCTGTGCTGTGCCGCTGGGATGATTGTGCGTAATCACCGCCCCCATCGCGTCGCACTGGCTCAGCGCGCTGAGCACATGGCGGGCGTAGACGCGCACTTCGGCGATATCGCCGCTGGAAATCAGCACGGTGTTGACCCGGCGCATCTGCGCATCCAGGCAGATCACATAGAATTTTTCGTACCGTTCGCCCTCAAACAGTCCTTCGCAATAGCGCACGGACTGCTCCTGATTCTTCATCTCCGGGTTTTCAGCTTCAACACTGCGGCGATATGCCCTGAACAAGGGCACCATCATATTGATGAACACAGCCGCGCTGTCGCCAATGCCGGGCGTTTTCATCAATTCCTGTGGCGTGGCTTGCAGCACGCGATGGAGCGAACCGAAGCGATCCAGCAGCGCATAGGCAATCGGCTTGGTATCACGCCGCGGAATGGCGTAGGTAAGCAGGAGTTCCAGCACCTCGTGTTCGCCAAAGGCATCCAGCCCCATGCGCAGATAACGCTCCCGCAGCCTTTCGCGGTGTCCGTCGTGATGATCCATGCCCACAGCGCTCCTTTGTGTCCAGATTGCCCGCTTTATGCATTTCAGGCCATATACTATTTACATTATAGCATATCCGCCGCCGCTTGCCTACCGTTCAGGGAAGATTTTACACTTTTCCATCCTATCTGGAATTTGAAATCGATCCATAATTTATTCTTACTTTTTTTACATTCTGGGGCTTTTTCCCCTTAACAAATTATTAAGATTTTGTTATAATAAGAGTATCGCAGGAAAGTGAGGTCGTTGCCGCGTGTCTTCTTTGTTCAGCCAGCTCCAGACGTTCTTCTGGAACATCTTCAATCGTCCGCAGCTCAACGACCTGCTGGATATTCTGATCGTCGCGGTGCTGATCTATCAAATGATCATGCTTACGCGCGATACCCGCGCCAGCGAGGTGCTCAAGGGCTTTCTGCTGCTGGTTGGCGCATCGCTTCTTTCCTCCCTCCTGGGTCTTACCGCCCTTACCTGGGTGCTTAAGCAAATTCTCAGCAACGGCGCGTTGGTGCTGGTGGTGCTGTTCCAGCCGGAGATTCGCCGCGTGCTCGAGCAGCTTGGCCGCGGCGCCAAGATGGAGCACTTTCAGAGCGATGGTGAAGAAAACCAGCGTATTATCAGCGAAATTACGCAATGCCTGACCAGCCTTTCCCGCCGCAGGGTGGGCGCGCTGATCGTATTTGAGCGCCGCACAGGCTTGAAGGACGTAATGGAAACCGGCACAAGGCTGGACAGTACCATCTCGGCTCCGCTGCTTGAAAACATCTTTGAACCCAACACCCCGCTGCATGACGGCGCGGTCATCATCCGCGGCACGCGCATCGTATCCGCCGCCTGCATGCTGACCACCCTGTCCGAATCCAATGCCATCACCCGCGACCTTGGCACACGCCATCGTGCTGCCATCGGTATATCGGAAACGACGGACGCGCTGGTGCTGATTGTCAGTGAGGAAACGGGCGTGATCAGCATGGCCCGGGATGGCAAGCTCACCCGGCATCTGGATGCAAAGGCCATCGGAGAAATTCTAAGCACCATGTATCATCAACCCCAGGACGGCTTGTACGTCCGCGCGAAAAACTGGCTGAAAGGCAGGCTGAACCATGGCAGGGCAGAAAATTGATATCAAGGCCACGCTGCTGCGGCTGAAAATGTGGATCACCCACAACTGGCCCTGGAAGCTGCTTTCGCTGTTTCTGGCTATCTGCCTGTGGAGCGGTCTGATTACGCAGGATGAATCGCTAACGCGCGAAAAAGTATTCAACGATGTAACGATCAACATTGTCAATGCCGACACCCTGCGCCGCAACGGCTTCATCATCGTATCCGGCCTTGAAAACCTGCCCACCGTGCGTTTCCGCGCGGATGTGCCGCAGAAGGTCTATAACATCGCCAGCGCATCCAACTATAACCTGCGTATCGATCTGGCACGCATCCATGATACGGGCGAGCAAACGCTCAATATCATTTCTACCACTACCAATACCTATGGTACCGTGACCGAAATGAGCGTTTCCACCGTGACCGTGCAGGTGGAAGAGTACATCTCCCGCAGCCGCATTCCTGTGCGTCTCTCCACCACCGGCAACCCGCCCGACGGCTTTTATGCTGCCGGCGCCAGCGTGGATCCATCCTATGTCACCGTATCCGGTCCGCGTTCGCTGGTCAATTCCATTGTACGCTGCGTGGCCGATTACAACATGGCGCTGCTTACTCCTGTTTCTGGTTTGGAGCGTACGGCCGTTCCCTATCGTCTGGTCGATGCATCCGGCGATGAAATCGACTCTGCCCTGATTGACGTGACCAGCGAATCCGTGCGGCTGGATAGCCTGCTGGTAGAGCAGGCGCTGTATCAAACCCGTCAGCTTACCATCAACACTACCGATCTGACCGTTGGCACGCCCGCGCAGGGCTATGTGGTCAAGCGCATCACGGCTGAACCCGCCACGCTAACCATCGCCGCCACCAATCAGATTATCAACGCCTTGAGCGAGATCCACCTGGTGGAATTCGTCTCCGCGCCCATCGATATTTCGGACGCCACCACCATCATCAGCCGCAATATCCGCTTGGAGCGCCCGGCCGGGATGGCCTGGTCCAGCAGCGACACCATCCTGATCACCGTGGAAATCGCGCCCGAATAATCATAGGATAATAAAATGAACGATTTTGCAAGTGCTCTTTTGTCGTTTCTGCTCAGCTTTACACGCTCGATTGCAAACAGCGCGCTGTCCATTTTTCAGGGCACATCCGGCACGTTTTGGGCTTGGATTGGCGCGCATTGGCTGCCGCTCACATGCGTTTTGGTGCTGGCGGGGCTAACGATTGACATCATGGTTTATATTCTGCGCTGGCGGCCGCAATACGTGTGGCGCTCCTGGCTGCACAGAATTTTCCGCACGAAGAACGAGCGCATGGCCGAGCAGCAGTTTGACGCTGGCTATGATCAGGGTGTGCAAAGCTTCTCCTTCATGGACGAGCCTATTCCCGATATCATGGAAACCGCGCCTGATGAGCAGCTCTCGCGTGCAATTACGCGCTATGACGTTCAGTCGCCCGCACAGCCTGCGGATACCGCCGTTATACGGCGCAGGCGCAGTGAGCGGCACGGTCGCCATTTGCCTGTATTTCGTCGTCTGCGCACCGAGCGCAATGAGGATTCGCGCCCTGTGCCGGTCGCCCATACGCGCGAGGCTTTCCATGACGCGGTTTATCCTTCTCTTCAGCCGCAGGATGCGGATCAATCTCAGAACGGCAGGAACCCCTATGAGTGAATACCCGCTGCCCCTTGCCTTTATTGAAAGCATGCGTCCGCTTCTCTCAGGAGAAATGGACGCTTTTCTTGCTTCCTACCAGCAGCCTGCCCAGCGTGGCGTACGCTTTCGGGATGCGCGCCGGCCGCTGCCTGCCAGTTCGCTGCTGGGCGATATTCCCTATGCCCGCAATGCCTCCTATCTAAGCCTGGATTCCAACGCCGGGGCCATTCCCCTGCACGAGGCGGGCGCATACTACCTGCAGGAGCCCTCCGCCATGGCCGCAGCCGCCGCGCTCCGGCCGCAGGATGGCGACCGGGTGCTGGATCTGTGCGCCGCCCCAGGCGGCAAAAGCACGCAGCTGGCCATGAGCGCGCATCTGTCGCTGCTAATTGCCAATGAGCCCATCCCCTCCCGCGCGCAGGTGCTATCCAGCAATATCGAGCGTATGGGCATTGGAAACGCGGTTGTAACCTGCGCCTATCCAGACGCTTTGGCGGCGCGCTGGCCCAGCTTCTTTGATAAGATTCTGGTGGACGCGCCCTGCTCGGGCGAGGGCATGTTCCGCCGCCATCCGGAGGCACGTGCCGAATGGAACGCCGATTCTCCCGCCCGCTGCGCCGCCCGCCAGGCTGAGATTTTGAACAGCGCTGCGCAAATGCTGCGCCCCGGCGGCCGACTGGCCTACAGCACATGCACCTTTAATTCCCTTGAAAACGAAGGCAGCATCGAACGTTTTCTGGCCGAGCATCCGGATTTTCATCCTGTCCCCTTTGCGCTGCCTGGCCTGCCTGCTGCGCCGCAGGGCATGCTGCGCCTGTGGCCGCACCACGTGCGCGGCGAAGGGCACTTTGTCGCGCTGCTTGAGAAGGATGGCGATGCATCCCCTGCGCTTAGCGCGCCGCCGCTGCCTGCGCCGGATCATACCGCGCTGCAGGCCTATGCCGCCTTTGCTGATGAAACCGGCTGTGTCATCGTGCCAAACGCCGTTTTCGGCGGCCATTTGATTCACGCGCCCGCAGTCCTTCCACCGCTGGACCGCATCCGCACGCTGCGTGTCGGCCTGCAGGTGGGCGAGCTGCGCGGCAAGGTGTTTATCCCCGATCACGCGCTGGCGCTGGGGACGGACATCCCACGCCAATACCCGCTGACAGACGCGCAGGCACTCGCTTATCTGCACGGCGAGGCCTTGCCCTGCGCTGAGTCTATGCGCGGTTTTTATACGGTCACGGTGGATGGCTATGCGCTGGGCTTTTGCAAGGCTTCTAACGGCCAACTGAAAAATCACTATCCCAAGGGTTTACGCAAGTAATCAAAAGCCGCCTATTCGGCGGCTTTTTGGGACTTCGGCAAAGCCGCCGCCCACTGAAAAATGAGATTTCTTTTTTTCGGGCTGCAGATTTTCTTGTGAGCCTGCGGCTCACGGACAGAAAATCTGTTAGGAATGAGAATTTCCTTTCGGAGGAAATCTCCTTCGGAAATTTTCTCCTCGCGCCGTACACGCCGCCGCTGCGGATCGAAAATGCCGCCCTTAGGGCGGCAAAATGCGAAATATGTCTTGCTTCTTCTTGTTTATTGATACCTAAGCTGTCTTTTTTCATGCAGGTTTATCTGATTCTTACTGCAATCACAGGCGCATCGGGATCAGGCTTCACCTTTTCTCCGTTTTTCTCCGGCAGCATTTGCAGGTAAAGAACGCCATCCTGAATAGCCGATTTGCTGTAGCATTCCCTCGCCATAACATATGTAGCTGTTTCCGCGTTAAGCAGTTCCTTCGGTATTGGGTGCATTGTACCAGCAGCCGGTATACTCCAGTCCTTCGGATTAACAGGGAAGAAGTACATTTCCTTCATCTTTTCTTCATCGCCAACTTGGGGGTTAACAAAGCTGAAGATGATATTCATCTCTATATCCAAGTTATTTTCATATAGCCGGATAAGCTGCAGTTCAACATCCACGCCGTTTACATTGATTGTTTTGTATACATCGATCACCTGTTCCTGTACTTCAGCTGCGGGAAGCTCGATGGGCATGGACGTAGAAAACCACTTTTCATTTTCGGCATCCCAATACATTACTTGCCACTCCAGCTTTGCAACACCGTCTTCAACTGTGATGTTATTGAGATAGTCATAATGGACGGCGCCATTTCCTTCTTTTTCAAGCCATACATCGCCGCCACCGGTATAAGCCCCTTTCTGTTCAAAAGAGCTCATTGCATACTCCATTGGCAAGTCTTTTTTATTCAAGTATTCCCGCAGCGTTGTATTCTCGTCAATATCTCTTAGACCTTTATAATAGGCGCATAGCAGCTTGTCCAGCGATACGCTCTGAGGCGAGTGCATAATAATAGATTTTTCGCCATCCATACGGGTAACCTCTGTAACCGCATGCACCGTGTTCCCGTTTACATACGCATCACGAATATGGAAACGGAAGCCCCCAAATTCCTGGGTCAGGTCCTGATCAAAGCCAGTTGTAAAGTCCTCTGGCAGCTCCACCCCACTCCATCTAAAGTAATCCGGCAGCATCCAATGATCTTTTTCCGCTTTTTGCGCGGCACGCTCAACGATTGCCCACTGATCCACCCCGCCCATGCCCTCGCTGGCGGGAACGGGCGTGTTGGTGATCAAATCGTCGGGCGCGGAGTTCTGCGAGGCGGCATACACGGTGCCCATGATGGCAAGCAGCAGCATCATTGCGAGAACGGTTTGAATAGTAAAACGCTTCACTTTCTTCTCTCCCTTCGGCTGGTTCATCACGCGCTGCGCAAGCCAGGGATCCTCCTGCAGGCCGGAAAGCCGCGCATCCATCGCCTGATGCATACGTCTGCGCATTTCCTGTTCCGTCATGGAATTCAGCCTCCTTCCAGCTTACGCTGCAGCGCTTTATGCGCGCTGTCCAGCCGCCGTTTCACGGTGGACGGCGCAACTTCCAATACTTGTGCAATCTCCGTCAATGTCATATCCTGATAATAATACAGCAGCACGGCCTCCCGCTGCTGGGCAGGCAGGGCGCAGACGGCGCGGACGAGGGTATCGTCCCGCTCCTCAAAGGGCACGGCGGGCTCTGGCAAATGCTCCAGACGCACGCTGCGATCCACATGGCGGAACCACCAGCTGCGCCGCATATCCCAGCACACATGCACCGCAATACGCATCAGCCAGGTTTTCTCGCTGCACTCCCCACGGAAGGAGAGGGCGGCTCGCCAGGCTTTCACAAAGGTCTCCTGCACCGCGTCCTCGGCCAGGGCCGCATCCTTGAGCCATATGCAGCACATCCGGCGCAAGGGAACCTGATATTCCTGCACCAGACGGGCAATCAAAGCATCCGGGCTTTCGATGTTATCAGCGCGCTTGACAACAATCATTCGCCGCTTCTCCCTCCTTTCACCTATACTGACGGAGCCGATAGGAAGAATTTTGCGTTTCTGCAAAAAATTATTTTAGTTTATTATATCATAACGCAGGCAAAAGAAAAGCCCGGTAAAATCCGGGCTATCGCGATATTCGTATTTAGATTTCACTTTTCTCCCATCGGGTCATCGCATCCAGCTGATCCGGGGTATGGAACCAGTGTTCTCCCGGCTCATAGACGCTTAGAGTGGCCTGATGGGCATTTGCAAAGGCCGTGATGGTATCACGGGAGGTCAGGTTGTCATGCCCGGCATAGAGAATAGCCGTGGGCGTATGCCAATTGAGCGGATGCTCACGCACCCAGGATAGATACTGCCAGGACAGCGTTTGGCCAAAGTCCGTGGCAATCTCGCCCGCATCGCGCAGCTGCATCTCCGTCACCCCGGCCCAGTCCATCATGTCCAGAATCAGCCGCTCCATATTCACGACCGGCGATACGAACAGCGCCTTCTGCAGCGCCTGATCCGACAGGGCGAGCATGGAAAAATATGCACCAATGCTGTTTGCCCGCAGGGAGATTGCACGCCAGCGGGTGCGCATATAGTCCATCACCGTGCGCAGCTCGGGCGCGGCTGTCCAAGGATTGAAGCCCGCCATATCCTTGCGTTCACCATGGCCGGGCAGATCAATAGCCAGCACCTGCGCGCCCGTCAGCGCAGCGAAGGGCTCAGCTTCCGTCTTGTTGCCGCCCATGCCGTGCACAAACAGCCAGGCATGCGCGCTTGCCTCGCCATAAATGATGGCGGGCGTTTGTCCAATTTTCAAGCATTCCTGTTTCATTTTACTTATCTTCGCCGAGCAGCACTCTGGCCTTCAGGCTGCCGCAACCCTGCTTCGCCGTTACGGCGATGGTATAGTCGCCATCCTGCGCAATATCCAGCGTGAAATCCGTGCACGCCTTGCCATCGCCCGAATAGATGGCGCTGCCGGCAGGATCGCGGATTTCCAGCGCCATTTCGCCCGCCGTCGTTTCAAAATGCACCTGCAGGCGATTGCCCTGCTGCAGCGTCAGCGTGTGCGAATCCGTGCCATTCATGCGGGTAATAGTCAGCTCGTAGGCGTCGGGATTTTTGACGCGGCTGCCAGTAAACTCGGGCGCGCCGCCGCGCAGAAGCAGCGCAGCAGCACCCGCGCATACAAGCAGCGCCAGGATGACGATTGCAACGATCCAGCTCTTCTTCATTTTCTCTTACAGCGCGGCAAAAGCAGCGCCGCCCTTTTTCTTTAACCAAACATACAGGCCGGCGGAAATCGCCAGCGTAAGCGCCATAAAGCAGGCCATGTAAGCGTTCGCGCCCATGCGATGGCCAAACAACAAAAATCCGACAATGGGCAGAATACCATAGATCATACCACCCAAGAGTCCGATCATCACGCTGGCGCTCTGCTTGATGGGCACGATCTCGCTGGTCCAGGTAAGGTTAGGCATTTTCAGGCCCACAGTCAGGTTCAGCAGCGCCATCATCAGGATGACAGCCTGCGGCACCAGCAGCGTAAGCAACGTTTCAATCGCGCTCAAGCCGCCGGCAATTGCCGCGCAGGCGCTGGCAAACAGCGCCGGGATGCTGGTCAGAAGCAGCTGCACGCTCAGCTTTGCGCGCAGCGCCTGCCAGGGCTTCACAGGCAGCGACTGGAGCAGCCACAGGTTTTTGCCCTCCAGAGAAATCGAGGGAGCCGCCATATCGTTCATGGAAGCCACCACGCACACCGCCGTGCACAGCAGCACCGCTGCGCTGCCCGGCTGATTGTCAAAGGCCATCGCCAGCATGGGCATCAGGTCGCGCCCCTTGATCAGCAGCACAATGCCGCTGATGGGCAGCAGCAGAACGCCCAAGCCGCAGTTGAGCATATAGTTGGGGCTGGACAGGAAGCGGGCAAACTCCTTGCCCAGCAGCGCAGCACCGATGCTTTTGCGCTGTGTCCTGGTTTCACGGTACATACGACGCTCCGTCTTGCCAGAGGAGGTAGCGATCTTGAGGAAGCTGCGGCCCAGCAGCAGCCACATCACCCCAAACAGCGCCAGCACTACGGCCGTTACAACGGCCATGGCCTTGCCGTTGCCCAGCGCTACGCAGCCGAACAGATAGATCGGATACGCCGCACCCTTGATTTTTTCGCCGTAAGTAACGGCGTTGGCGACGAAATCGCTGATGATCGTCTGCGCCCTGAAGCAGAAGAAATAGTAAATAGCAAAGAAGACAAGGGAAATCACTACCGTGATAAAGCTCTTATTCTTCAGCTTCAGGCTGATCTTAGCCACCACCCAGCCCAGCGCGCAGGACAGCGTAAGCACAAAGATGCTGATCAGCAAAAGCAGCAGGATCGAGCCGGCAATCACGCCCAGACTGGCCGAAACCGTAAACCAATACACAATCACGGCAGGCAGGATGACCACGCCCGAGTACATCAGCCCCAGCAGGTAAACGCTGAGCAGCCGCGCGCCCATGATCGCATTGACCGGAATGGGCATGGACAAAAGCAGATCGTTATCCTTGGCCAGGTACAAGCCGGAATAGGTATTGAACACGCTACCAAACGAGCCAAGCAGAATGGCCAGCAGCCCCATCAGCGCAAAATACAGCCAATCCATCCCGGCAGCGGCCATCGGCGCGCTCATGGACAGCGCCAGCAGAGTAAACATGCCGCCCAGCACGCCCAGCATAATCACCACAAACAGGACGATGTACGCGGCCACAGCCGCCTTGGAGCGGGCCTTGTTCTTTTTCGCATCATAGAAATAGCTGCGAAAAACCTCCGCTATCTGTTTCTTCAGCAGTATTTTCAGCATGCTTCTCCCTCCAGTTCGAGGAACACCTGCTCCAGCGAATCGTCGCCCTTGACCTCCTCCATCGTGCCGGAGCGGATCAGCCGTCCTGCTTTAATGATGGCCACCTTATCGCACAGCTTTTCGGCCACTTCCAGCACATGGGTGGAAAAGAAGATAGCGCCGCCCTCGTCGCACACCTCGCGCATCATGCCCTTGAGCAAATGCGCGGCCTTGGGATCCAGGCCCACAAAGGGTTCGTCCATGATGATCAGCTTAGGCTGATGAATCCAAGCAGCGATGATGGCCAGCTTCTGCTTCATGCCGTGCGAATAGGAAGCGATAGGCTGCGCCAAATCAGCCGTCAATTCGAAACGCTCCGCATAATCATGAATGCGCGCCTGGCGGTCAGCTGCACTGATGCCGAAGATATCGGCGATGAAGTTCAGAAACTTGATACCCGTCATATAATCATACAGGTCGGGATTATCGGGGATATAAGCAATCTCCTTTTTGCAGGCCAGGGGCTGATTGCGCACGGAGTTTCCATCGATCATGATTTCGCCCGCGTCAAACTGCAAAATGCCTGCCACGGACTTAAGCGTAGTGGTTTTGCCCGCGCCGTTATGACCGATAAAGCCATAAATTTCGCCCGGCAGGATGTGCAGGCTCAGGTCGTCCACCGCTTTTTTATCGCCATAGGTCTTGGTCAGATGTTCAATTTTAAGCATTGTTATTTTTCCTCTCCTTTTTGTAAATCTCCACGCAAAAGCCCTGGTATCCGCAGTGCGGGCAGATCAATCTGCGCATAGCCGGGGTATGCCGCGAACAGAAAAGCTGCTTCATCGAGGGCTTGAACACTTCGTGGCATTCGGGGCAGATATACCCCACGCGCCCGCGATAAAACCGCATGATCCACACCCCAAATGGCACGATCATCAGCGCATACAGCGCAAACGGCCACCATATGCCCGTCACAATCCACAGGATCACCGTGCCCCACTCCATCGCTGCCATGGGGATACCGGCCAGCAGCATGATCATATGCATCAGCCGGCTTTGCTTTCTGTTTTCCATTGTATAAGCGATGTCGCCAAGCGATTCAACGGAAAAATTTTCCACGCGCTTCAGCTCGCGCCGGATGCCTTCCACCCTGTCCAGCCGTGCTTGCCGCTCCGCCATTTCATCGCGCAGGATACGCTCCTGCTCATCCAGCAGGGTGTTGACCACGCTGCCCGGATCACTTTCGCTAAGCAGATCGCTAATGCTATTGATGGACAGCCCCGCCTCGCGCAAAAAGCAGATAATCCGCAGGCGGCGAATATCCGCCTCGGAATAAAGCCGCCGCCCGCCTTCGGATAACTCACTGGGCTTGAGGATATCCCGCGCATCGTAATACTGCACCGTGCGGACGGTAACACCGCAGAGCTTTGCCGCTTCACCCGTTGTGTATTTGGCCACGCTTTCCCCTCCTTCGCGCCCATCCTACATCATGACGCAGCGTCACATGCAAGCCCTTACGCAGGGTAACACGCAAAAAAGCTGCAGAACCGGCTGCATTTTGCGCGTCCAATAAACAACGAGCGTTGTATATTATACGTTGCCGTCATTCGCATGTCAAGTCTTTTCAAAATCAACGGTATGTAAAAATTGCTTACCTGCCAGCAAATAGTACACGGGCATAGAACGAGCGCCGCTCAGGAGAGGATGCAAAGCGGATGTGAGGGTTAAACTGTGCACCCGCAAGGGGAGCAGCAAGCTATTGGAGGAAAACCGCAATGACTCTGATGCTCCGGCAGCTAGCGCAGCGCGCGATGCATTTTGGTTGACGCTTCGACGCTGATGGTCGCCATAGTATCTTAAGCTTTTCCCTCTCACCAGCTCCGCTGGTGGTTTTCTTCTTCGCTGAAGCGACAAGAAAAGACCCATGGCTGCCACAACAGCCATGGGTCGGAAATCCTTGATAAAAAGGGAACTCAGCGCTTGCTGAACTGAGGTGCGCGACGAGCGGCTTTGAGGCCGTACTTCTTGCGCTCCTTCATGCGAGGATCGCGGGTCAGGAAACCAGCCTTCTTCAGATCACCGCGCAGGTCGGGATTGGCCTTGCACAGAGCGCGGCTGATGCCGTGACGGATCGCGCCGGCCTGGCCGGTGAAACCGCCGCCATTGACGTTTACCATGACGTCGTAGCCGGAAACCTTGGTCAGTTCCAGGGGCTGACGAACGGTCATTTTGAGGGTTTCATAACCGAAATAGTTGTCGATATCGCGGCCATTGATGACGATTTTGCCATCACCAGCCACCAGACGAACGCGGGCCACAGCGGACTTGCGGCGGCCAACAGCATTGAAATCATTAGCCATGAATGTATTTACTCCTTCCGCGTTACTTGCTCAGTTCGAGCGTTTCGGGCTTCTGCGCGGCATGCGGATGATTCTCGCCCGCATAGACGAACAGCTTCTTCGCCATCTGACGACCCAGGGGGCCCTTGGGCAGCATACCAGTGATGGCATGACGCACGGCAAACTCGGGCTTGTCGTTCATCAGGTCGCGGTACTTGGTTTCGCTCATACCGCCGGTGTAGCCGCTGTGATGGTAATAGATCTTCTGATCCAGCTTGCGGCCGGTCAGGATCGCCTTATCGGCGTTGATGATGATTACATAATCGCCGGTATCCACGTGAGGAGTATAGATGGGCTTGGTCTTACCGCGAAGGATATTGGCAACCTGAGTCGCCAGGCGGCCAAGCACCATGCCGTCAGCATCAACGACATACCACTTGCGCTCAACGTTTTGCGCATTTGCCATAAAGGTATTCAAGTACATTTCCTCCTTGACAAAATCAAAGCAATTTAGGGATGGTCTGGCATGATGGTCAGCATGCAGAACCGTGTTCAATAGTTCCCGGGGCTAGCGGAGTCTATTGATGCATCTGATATAATACCGTAATTCACAGGATTTGTCAACCCCGTTTTTGCTTTTCTCTGCAATTTACGCGCAATAACGCAAAAGTTTTTCCGCCGCTTCCCCACCCTATCTCTTGACGGCCGCAGCGTCAGGAAGTAGAATATCGGTTGTGTATATACTTCTTCTTTATTGCATTTCTCAACAGCCGTGAAAGGACCAAAGACAATGGGAAAATTTCTCTGCGATCACGATCTGCACTGCCACACGATTCTATCAGCCTGCTGCCATGACGAGCGGCAGACCCCTGCCAATATGCTGGCCGTGGCCGAGGCGCATGGTTATAGCACGCTGTGTCTGACCGACCATCTGTGGGATAACGCCGTGCCCGGCGCCAGCGAATGGTATCAGCCCCAGGATATCGCGCATGTAAAGCAGTCCCTGCCCCTGCCCAAGAGCGACAGCGTCCGCTTTCTCTTTGGCTGCGAGACAGATTTCTGCGGCGGCGACAAGCTGGGCCTGCGCCCCGATCACTTTGATGAATTCAGCTTTGTAATCATCCCGCCCGATCATTTCCATATGGTCAATTTTGTCCGCCCCGAAAGCATTTCGGAGCCCGATCAGATTGCCAATCTGCTGCTGGAACGTCTGGAGGAAATCGCGCGCCTGCCTATCCCCTTCCATAAAGTCGGCATCGCGCACCTGACCACGGGGCTGATCAACCGCGGCAAAAACAAGTACGACGTCATCAACGCCATCAATCAGGATCGCTTCTTTGAGGCCGTGCGCGCCTTTGCCAAGAGCGGCGCGGGCATTGAGCTGAACGGCGCCTGCTTCGGCCCCACCTGGCAGGAGCACAAGAATGAGGAATTGTGCCTGTATCGCATCGCCAAGCAGGCTGGCTGCAAATTCTACCTGGGTTCTGACGCGCATATGCAGGAAAAGATGCTGCGCATCGTCGAAGTGCTGCCCGAAGTGGTGGAAGCTCTTGGTCTTACGGATGCGGATCGTTTCTGCCTGGAATAAGCCATATCATGTCAAGCGCCGCCGGATCAGCAGACCCGGCGGCATTTCATTATCGATTTTTACCCCTGCGGCTGTTCGCTCGCCACCGGTGCTGCCGTCTGGTTCAGGCTTGTGGGCGGCGGCGTTTGGGTAGGCACAGCCGTCGGCGTGCCTGTCGGCGCGGGCGTTACAGTGGGCGTTTGCGTAGGCGCGGGCGTGGCGGTAGGCTCGTTTCGCGCCTCATCATACATATAAGTGAGCGTCTTGCGCCCCGCTACGCCATCCGAGCCCAGACCGCGCGCAATCTGATAGGCTTTCACGGCTGCCTGCGTGCCGCCGCGATAGGTGCCCGTCACCGTGCCGGTATAATAGCCCAGCTCAGTCAGCCGCATTTGCAGCATGTATACGTCCTCGCCCTTCTTCCCGCGGGAGAGCGTCCGGTATTGGGTCGGCCAGTTTTCCGGGGCATATGCCGGCGTGGCCGTCGGGGCGGGCAGCGGGTTTTCGCGCAGGGTGGAGGTGTTGAGCGTGGGCTTGAGCGTCATCGTGTATTCCGGGTCGTAGTCGCCCTCGTAGACGGTGATGATCGTGCCCTCCTTGCAGTTTTCGTAAATCCATTTCGCGTCGGAGACGAGCAGACGGACGCAGCCGTGGGAGGCGGGCGTGCCCAGCGCGTCGAAGGATTTGACGGAGAGGGTGTTTTCGTTCGGCTCGGAATAGAGCACGGAGTGGAAGGCGTTGGCCGCGTCGATGCGCGTCAGATATTGCGCGTGGGAGCCCCATGTCGGGAAATAGCCCCAGCGGGCGCGCTTTTTCGGCATGACGGTCGTTTTGCAGGGCGTGGGGTATTTGCTCGTGCCGGTGGAGCAGATCATTTCGCGCACGAGCACGGTATATTGGCCGTCCTCGTCGTATGTATAGGCGCGGGTGATCTGGTTGACGACGTCCACCATCAGGGTGTATTTTGCCGGTTCGGGCGTGGGGGACGGTCGGGGCGTGGCCTCGGCGGGGACGGCGGCGGCGGAAAAGAGCAGCTCCTGCGTGTCGCGCCCCGCGATGCCGTCGGCGCTCAGGCCGTTGTGCGCCTGAAAGGCCTTGACGGCGGCCTTGGTCACCTTATAATAGCCGCCGGAGACCTTCGCGGTGTAAAAGCCCAGTTCGGACAGGCGGGTTTGGAGCTGCGCGACCCGCTCGCCGGACTCGCCGTATTTGAGCGTCCCCTTGAAGGTGAAGTCAATCGGCTCGACTTCGGCGGGCGCTTCGGTTTGGGCGGGCGCTTCGATGGGGGCGGGCGTTTCGGAGGGAACTGCCGTGGGCACGAAGAAATTTTCGTCGGCTGCCTCGCCGTCGGGGGAGATGAACTGAACGTTGCCGTCGTCGCCCAAGATGACCTGCCCCGCCTCGTCCTCCCAGAGGATTGTTTCGCACAGACCGCAAACGGGAACGAGCCAGAGCAGACAGAGGAAAAGCGCGAGATGTTTCATGGAAACCTCCGAGAGATGAGCTTGCTGGATTCGGAAAATGAGTAGATTTCGATAACGGGCGCGTTTGCCTGTTTCCCGTACAACGACAGCAGACTTCACGCGCTCGAAGAGGAAGCATTTTGGCAAAAACACCGTTAAGAAGAGAAACAGGCCTCCCTCTTTGAGGGACATTTGAAATCGTCGCCGCCTGTGGCGGGGCCAGACGATGAAAAATGCCGAAGGTTGGCACGCCGTAGGCGTGACGGAAGGAGTCACACCCATCATAGCACAAGCATGAAATAAAAACAACCGGGGCCGCTCTTCCGATGGGAAAAGCGGCCCCGGCTGTTACAAAGGAGAATGGAGAATAGAGAATGTGTATCTATATGAATGGAAGCTATGCGCTTACTTGCTGCTGGAGGTATCCACATCGGTCGGCTGCGGCACGACCAGATCAAGCGTCAGGGTCTTGCCGTTGCGGTCGATCTTGACGGAAACGGTGTCGCCGGAAGTCTGCTTGGCCTTGATGGCGTTCAGGTCATCCGCGGAGGTCACGGTCTCGCCCGCAAACTCGGTGATGATGTCGCCCTTTTGCAGGCCGGCGCGCTCAGCGGCGCTCATGCTGGAAACCTCGGTGATATACACGCCGACCGGCATGGAATACTGCTTGCTCATTTCCTCGGTGATATCGCGGATGGTGATGCCCAGCATGATCTGACTGCCCTTGGTCTGATCCTTGACGGAATCCGGGTCGTTAATCATCTGCGCGACGAGATCCTTGATGTTGTTGACCGGGATGGCGTAGCCGATGCCCTCGATGCTCACGGAAGAGCTCTTGGCGTAGACGATGCCGATGACGTTGCCGTAGGAATCAAACAGCGCGCCGCCGGAGTTGCCGGGGTTGATGGCCGCATCCGTCTGAATGGCGTTGATGGTCACGTCGTCGATGGTCAGCTCCTGCTCGACGGCGGAGATGATGCCCGCGGTCACAGAGCCGTGCACCTGACCCATCGGGTTGCCGATGGCCACGGCCAGCTCGCCGACCTCAAGCTGATCGCTGTCGCCGAAGGCCGCGGCATTCAGGCCGGTCGCGTCGATCTTGAGCACCGCGATGTCGTTGCTCTCGGAGGAACCGATGAGCGTGGCCTCGTAGCTCTTCTCTTCGCTGCCGTCGCCGGGGTTGACGTAGACGGTGATCTTGTCCGCGCCGGAGATGACGTGGTTGTTGGTCAGAACGTAGCCGTCCTCAGAGATGATGACGCCGGAACCGGCGGCCTTCTGGGTGTATTCCTGCGTGCCGCCGCGGCCGCCGCGGTTGCCGTAGCCATAGCCGAAGCCGTAGCCGAACATGCCGCCGAACGGGTTGTAATAGTCGTTGTCGTAGGTGTTATAGACCACCTTGGTCTCCGTCTCGATGGCCACGACGGAGGTGCCGCACTTCTTGGCGATCTCCGGGATGGTGAGGGAATCCTCATTCGAGGCGGCCTCGATTACGCTGAAATGTTTTTCGTTGTTATCGGCCTGAGCCAGCGCGCTCATGCCGGCCGTAACCGTCAGCGCCAACGCGGCGGTCAGGGCAATCAGGGGACGAATGGATTTACGCATAAGAATGATCTCCTTTCGGGGTTAAATCGCGGATGGTCTCGCCGGAAGGGGCGGTGCTTTCCTGCCCGCTTTCCTTCAGGCGATGGCTGTATTATAGGAGGACTGTATGAAGAAAAAATGGTAGACTTAAGGAAAAAACATTAAAACATTGTGACAACATTGTGTCAGGGTCAATCCGCGCCGTGAGCGCGCCAAAGCCCGTTGGCGCTTATGCGTTTCTGAGCGCGGCAAAGCCGAGCGACAGCAGGTCAAACCCGACCCGCATCAGCGGCGGCGTGCTCCGCTCGAGGGAAACGCCGTTTGTCATCATCCCCACGCCCGCGCCGGTCGCGGGATCGGCGAACAGCTCGGCGCACATGCCGTAGGCCACCCCCTGATGGCCGACGGGCGAAAAGCCGGGGAACACGTCGGGCAGATACGCGACGTTCAGGCCGCGCCCGACCGCGCCCACGCCGCCCAGCCCATCCTGCGGGGCGCGCATCAGGTCGAGCGACGCGCGGGAGAGAACGCCCATTTCCCCGTGCGAGGCGAGCAGCCCCAGCAGGGCGGCCATGCCCGCGCTGTCCGTAATCAGCCGCCCGGCGGCGCAGAGGTAATCGCGCTCGGGGTCGAAGGGACCGGGCTTGCGGCGGGAAAGCGCCTGCGCGTTGTATTTGCGGATGGGGACGGGGAAGCGCATGCTGTAGCCGTTGGCCAAATCCGACCGGGGCGCGATGCGGCCGGGGACATAGCTGGCGCGGATGGCAAGCGGCGCGAAGACGAGCTCCTGCATGATATCGTCAAACGGGCGGTTTGCCGCGCGCTCCATCGCCGCGCCCGCCGCGCCCGCGCCGAGGTTGGT
>OLNF01001483.1_pt1 | contig 19905 bp, 17 predicted proteins | sample 1673061 | NCBI WGS metagenome assembly OLNF01 (sample SAMEA3136751, study PRJEB25190) | human gut metagenome
TATTACACCGCCTTTCCTACTTTGTCAATAGGGTAATTTGACTTTCTTTGACTTTTATTGTAAACAATTTGTGAACAGCCAAATGCATCTCTCTGCGGCAATTTTGCCGTTTGCAACCTGAAGTTGCTATACAAACGAAGATGCATCGGTTATAATAGCACCAACAGGCATATCAACAGAGAAAGGAACCGTCTATGAAGAATACAAATTGGAACGACCCCAACTTTCAGGGCTTCGGCCGCCAGCCCCGCCCGAAAAAGGAACGCAAAGCCGTGGGCACGCCCCTGGGCCGCACGCTGCTGAACATCGCCGTCACATTGGTGTTCGCCGCGGTGTATTTCTATATCGTTCTGCCGCCTATCAGTCTCAAGAGCGAGGATTTCTACGTCTTTGTGCTGCTGGTGTGCGCCGTGTACGGTGGTTGCGCCATACTGACCTCCGGTTTTCAGGGCACCGGTGCCAAGGGCTACTTCACCTTTTTGAAAAAGCAGTGCACCGTGCCCCTCATCGCGGCCGCCGCGCTGATCGCCACGGCGCTGGTGGGCGCGGTGATCGGCTGGCAGCTGTTCCGTGCCGGGGACTACCGCGACCTGCTGACCGTCACCGACGGCGACTTTGCCGCGGAGGTGGAGGAGATCAGCTATGACCAGATCCCCATGCTGGATGCCAACTCCGCCACAAAGCTGGGCAACCGCAAGCTGGGCGAGCTGGCGGACATGGTGTCCCAGTTCGAGGTGGCCGACGACTATACCCAGATCAACTACCAGGGCCGCCCTGTCCGCGTCACGCCCCTGCGCTACGGCGATATCATCAAGTGGCTGAACAACCGCGCCGACGGCCTGCCCGCCTATCTGCTTATCGACATGGTGACTCAGAACGTGGAGGTCATCCGTCTGGACGAGGGCATCCACTACACCACCGCCGAGCACTTCAGCCGCAATCTGTACCGTCATCTGCGCTTCCACTACCCCACCTATATGTTCGACGAGCCGGCCTTTGAGATCGACGAAAACGGCGACCCCTGGTGGGTCTGCCCCCGTGTCAGCCACACCATCGGTCTGTTCGGCGGCCGCGATATCATCGGTGCCGTGCTGGTGAACGCCGTCACCGGCGAGAGCGCCTACTACAAGACCGGCGACGTGCCCAACTGGGTGGATCACGTCTACACCGCCGAGCTGATCATGCAGCAGTACGACTACCACGGCGCGTATGTCAACGGCTTCATCAATTCCCTGTTCGGCCAGCGGGACGTGACCGTCACCACCGAGGGCTATAACTACATCGCCATCGGTGACGACGTGTATATGTACACCGGCGTCACCTCCGTGGTGTCCGACGAGTCCAACATTGGCTTCATTCTCTCCAACCAGCGCACGAAGGAAACGCGGTTCTATCTGGTGGCCGGCGCCAAGGAGTACTCCGCCATGGACAGCGCCCAGGGTCAGGTACAGCAGATGAAGTACACGGCCACCTTCCCCCTGCTGCTGAATATCTCCGACCAGCCCACCTACTTCATGGCGCTGAAGGACGCCGCCGAGCTGGTGAAGATGTACGCCATGGTCAACGTCAGCCAGTACCAGATCGTGGCCACCGGCGACACGGTGGCCCAGTGTGAGGCCAACTACCGCCGCATCCTGGCGGAGAAGGGTCTGGTATCCGCCGATGACGCCGATCTGCCCCTGACGGGCCAGAACGAAGTCAGCGGTGTGCTGGAGGATATCCGCTCCGCCGTGGTGGACGGCAATACCCTCTACTACCTGCACCTTACCGGTGACGAGCACTACTACGTCATCTCCGCCGCGCAGCAGCCGGAGGCGGTCATCTTCAATGTAGGCGACAGCGTCGCCATTCGGTACGCTGAGGGCGAGGGCACCATCCTCACCGCCGACAGCATCACCCGCACCGCCGCGCAGACCTCTCCCGTTGTCGAGGAAACCGAGACTGACGGTGCCGCGTAAAAGCGCATAAAAAAGAGCACCCCCTTGCGGGGGTGCTCTTTTTTGCATCACTTGATCTCCACGACCTCGTAACCGGCGTCGGTGACAGCCTTCTTCAGCGCCTCGTCACTGGCGTTGCCGGTGACGACGGCGGTCCCGGACGCCAGATCCACGTCCGCCTGTACGCCCAGGGCGGTCAGCGCCTTCTCCACGTGGGAGACGCAGTGGGCACACATCATGCCCTTGATGGTGATGGTCTTTTTCATAGCGGCATCCTCCTTACTGCTTTCGTTATTATTTATATTTTGCACCAGCTGTGGCTCTTTTGCAGTCGGCGTTTCCTCCCGTCTGCGGCCCCTCCAGCCCCGCAGACGCAGGGCGTTGCTGACCACGCACACGCTGCTCAGGCTCATGGCCGCGGCGGCGATCATGGGGTTCAGGGTGATCCCAAAGGCCGGGTACAGCACACCCGCCGCCACCGGGATGCCCACAGAATTATAGAAGAACGCCCAAAACAGGTTCTGACGGATATTCCGCAGGGTAGCCCGGGACAGGGCTGCCGCGTCGGCGATATCCATAAGGCTGCTCTTCATCAGCACGATGTCCGCCGACTCGATGGCCACATCTGTGCCCGCGCCGATGGCCAGGCCCACATCCGCCGTCACCAGCGCCGGGGCGTCGTTGATGCCGTCGCCCACCATGGCTGCCTTCTTGCCCTCGGCCTGCAATTCCTGCACCACCCGGGCCTTATCCTGTGGCAGCACCTGGGCGATGACCCGGCTGACGCCCACCTGCCGGGCAATGGCGTCCGCCGTGCGCTGGTTGTCGCCGGTGAGCAGCACCACGTCGCAGCCCATCTCCCGCAGGGCGGCAATGGCGGCGGCGCTGTCCGCCTTGACCACGTCCGCCACAGCGATGACCCCCAGCAGCGATGTACCTGCGGCGATAAACAGCGGCGTTTTACCGTCCTCCGCCAGTCTGGCCGCGCCGGACTTCATCTCCTCGCTGACGGCCACGCCGGACGTCTCCATAAACGCCTCATTGCCCGCCAGCAGCACGATACCCTCCGCCCGGGCGGTGACGCCTCCGCCGGCCACGGCGGCAAACTCGGACACCGGCCGCAGGACCAAACCGCGCTTTTCCGCCTCGGCCACAATGGCCCCGGCCAGCGGGTGCTCGGAAGGCTTTTCCAGCGACGCGGCGGCGGACAGCAGCGTATCCTCGGTCATGCCGCCGGCGCACAGCAGATCCGTCACCCGGGGCTTACCCTCGGTGACGGTACCGGTCTTGTCCAGCACCACCGTATCCACCCGGCCCATCAGCTCCAGGCTGGCGGCGGACTTTACCAGAATACCCTGCTCCGCCGCCTTGCCCGTAGCCACAGTGATGGCCACCGGCGTGGCCAGGCCCAGAGCGCAGGGGCAGGAGATCACCAACACGGCGATGGCGATGGACAGGCAGAAGCGCACACCCATGCCGCCCACCGCAGCCCACAGGATAGCCGCCAGCAGCGCGATGGAAATGACCACCGGCACGAACACGGCACTGATCTTATCCGCCAGACGGCTGATAGGTGCCTTGCCGCTGGCGGCCTGCTCCATCAGCTGAATGATCTGGGACAGAGTGGTATCCGCACCTACCCGGTCCGCCGTCAGCTCCAGATAGCCGCCGGTGAGGATGGTGGCGGACACCGCCTTGCCGCCCACAGTCTTCTCCACCGGCATACTCTCGCCGGTAAGGGCGGACTCGTCCACGGTGCCGCTGCCCGCCGTCACGGTGCCGTCCACGGGGATACGCCCCCCCTGCCGGACGATGACCGTCTCGCCGGCCTTGATGTCCTCGGTGGGGACGGTGACCTCCTTGCCGTCCCGGCGCACCACGGCGGACTCCGGCGCCAGCGCCAGCAGGGCGGTGATGGCCCCGGTCGTCTTGCCCTTGGAGCGCTCCTCCAGGTACTTACCTACCGTCACCAGCGCCAATATCATGCCCGCCGACTCGAAGTACAGGTCCGGCATACCCGTGACCTTTCCCGCCGCCAGCAGGCCCATCTCGATCAGGCTGTACACCAGCCCCGCCGCCGCGCCCAGCGCCACCAGCGAGTCCATATTGGGCGCACCCTTGAACAGCCGGGAAAATCCCACGGTGAAATAACTGCGGTTCAAAATCAGTATGGGCACCGTCAGCGCCAGCAGCACAAAGGCCGACAGCAAGGGCTGTGTGTGCATGAACATGGGCACCGGCAGCCCCATCATGTGCCCCATGCTCAGGTAAAACAGCGGCACCAGACACACCACCGACCACAGCAGCCGGCGGCCCATGGCCTTTACCGCCGCGTCCTGCTCCGCGTGCAGGTCCCGCCGGGCCTCGCTCTCCGGCGCCGCGCCGTAGCCCGCCGCCGTCACGGCGGCCACAATGGCGGCGGGGTCCACATTTTCGTCCCTGTCGCACACCAAGGAGCCCAGCATCAGATTTACCGACGCGCTGTGTACGCCGGGCACCGAAGCCGCGGCCCTTTCCACATGGGCGGCGCAGGCGGCGCAGGTCATGCCGGTGATGACGAATTTCTCTGTCATACTGCCATCTCCTTATTTCATCAGCTTTTGCAGCGTGGTCACCAGCTCGTCGATGACCTCGTCGTCCCCCTGTCGGATACCATCCGCCACGCAGGTGCGGATGTGGGTAGCCAGCAGCTCTTTACTAAAGCTGTTCAGTGCCGCGCCCACGGCGGATACCTGTATCAGAATGTCGGGACAGTAGGCGTCCTTCTGCAGCATCTCCTGCAGGCCCCGCACCTGCCCTTCAATGCGGCACAGGCGGTTCAGGAGTTTTTTCTGCTCCTCTGGCGTGCGGTGCTTGGTCTTTCCCTGGCAGCAGCAACAAGTATTTTCCACAGTCGTATACCTCCTGGGGGTATTTTTGATCACGGTCGCATTATATACCCCCACCGGGTATTTGTCAACGTTTTTCTTTGGGCCGCACCAGCAGCGCCGCCAACAGGGAAAACACCACCGCCGCGGCGATACCTCCGGAGGTGGCGGTCAGTCCGCCAGTGAGCACCCCCAGCAGGCCGTCCTCCGCCACCGCTTTGGCCACGCCCTTCGCCAGGGAGTAGCCAAAGCCCGTCAGGGGCACGGTGGCCCCGGCGCCGCCCCAGTCCACGATATACTGATACACACCCACAGCCTGCAGCAGCACACCTGCCACCACATAGCCCGTCAGAATACGGGCCGGGGTCAGGCTTGTCTTGTCCAGAATGATCTGGCCCACGGCGCACAGCAGCCCGCCGCAGAGAAAGGCATTGAGATACTCCATCACGCATCCTCCTTCGTCCGGTCCAGCACCACCGCGTGGCAGATGCCCGGTATGCTCTCCCCTTGAAATGAACTGGTGGGGCTCAGCAGCGCCCCGGTGGGGGCGAACAGCACCCGCCGCCACCGGCCCCGGCGCATCTCCGGCAGCAGATAGCCGCAGAGCACCGCCGCAGAGCAGCCGCATCCGCTGCCGCCGGCGTGCATATCCTGTCTCTTCCGGTCATAGAGCAGCAGTCCGCAGTCGGTGTAATTCTCCAGCGCCACGCCTTCCCGGGCGAACAGCTCCAGCACGATGCGGCTGCCCACATCGCCAAGGTCGCCGGTGAGGATCAGGTCATAGTCCCCGGGTGCGGTGCCGGTGTCCCGGAACACCGCCTGCAGGGTGTCGAAGGCCGCCGGTGCCATGGCCGCGCCCATGTTGGTCATGTCCGTCACACCCAGATCCACGATGCGTCCCCGGGTCACATGGGTGATATACGGTCCCTCCGCCTGGGCCCCCAGAATGCAGCACCCCGCCGCCGTGGCCGTCCACTGGGCAGTAGGAGAACGCTGGCTGCCGTAGGGCAGAGGCATCCGATACTGCCTCTCCGCCGTGCAGAAGTGGGAGGAGGTCTGCGCCGCCGCCATACGGACCGCGCCGGAGGCCACGGCCATAGCGGCCAGCGACAGTGTCTCCCCCATAGTAGAGCAGGCCCCATATACCCCATAGAAGGGAATATTGAAATCCCGCAGGGCAAACGTGGCCCCAATGTTCTGGTTCAGCAGATCCCCGGCGAAGGCGCAGTCCACGTCCTCCGCCGCCAACCCGCCCTTTTGCAGGGCCAGACGCAGGGCATCCGCCTGCATCTGTGCCTCGCCCTGTTCCCAGGTCTTTTTCCCACAGAAGGCGTCCGTCCCCACAGCGTCGAAGCAGCCGCCCAGCGGCCCCTCGCCCTCCAGCTTTCCCGCCACCGCCGCAAAGCTGACCACTCCCGGCGGCTGCAAAAACCGGCAGGTCTGCCGGCTCAAGCGTTTTACGTCCATGATACGCACCTCGCAAACATAGCATTGGCTGTAGTGTGCACCATTTACGGGAAAATATGAAAGCGCCGTCCCGAGGGACGGCGCTTTCACAGATCTTCAAAACACCAGCTGTACCAGCAGCATATAGCAGGCGGTGCCCGCCAGGATGGACAGCAGCGTGTTCCGCCGCCACAGGTGCAGCCCGGCTGTCACCGCCACGGCGATGGCCTCCGGAATGCCGTGGCTGCCGCCCAGAAGGTCGGTGCTGCGCAGGCTATACACCACCAGCAGGCCCATCATGGCCGGCGGCAGCAGCCTGCCCAGGTCCTCCACCACCTTCGGCAGCTTCTTGTCCCCAGAGAACAGCAGGAACGGCGTCCATCGGGTGATCTGGGTGGCCAGCGCCACCATCGCCACGATGATCAGGGAATGTATCGTGTCTAGGCGCATAGCTTCCTCCTTCCCAGCAGCAGGACCGCCAGGGTCAGCACCATGGCCGGGATGACCATGTTGTCCGCGCCGAAAACGGCCAGACCCGCCACAGCACACACCAGACCGGCAGCGCCGGGGGCACGGTTCTCTTTCTTGACGACCTGCTCGATGAACAGCACCACGAACAGCGCCGTCAGGGCGAAGTCGATGCCGGTGATGTCAAAGGTGATCAGCCCGCCCAGCAGGCCACCCAGCATGGAGAACGCCACCCAGTACAGCCAGGTCAGGAAGCTCATGGCAAAGTAGAACAGCGTGGGGTCCGTGTCCTCCGGCGGCTCCACCGAGGAGGAGAGGGAAAAGTTCTCGTCACTGAGGGTATAGATCATAAAATACCGCAGCCTGCCCAGTCCCCGGTACTTGGGCAGCAGCGCCAGCGAGAAAAACAGGTGCCGGGCGTTGACCATCAGGCTCAGCACAAAGGCCTGCAGTGGATCAAAAGCCGTGGTCAGCAGCGTGATCGCCACATACTGCATACTGCCGCAGAAGGCAAAGGCACTGACAAAGCCGGCCCACAGAAAGCCGTAACCCTTGGAGGCCATCAGCACGCCGTAGGCCATGCCTACGGCCAGATAGCCGGTCATAATGGGGATGGTATGGGGAAACGCCGCCTTCACCGCCGCGGCAAAGCTCCTGTTCTGCACGGTATCACATCCTTTGAAGCGTGGGATAACGGCGCCATTATAATGTAAAACTCTTTTTCCCGCAATACTGGAAAACAGCGAATAAATGGTATATAATACAGGAACTTGTTGTGACTTTTGGTTGACAAAGGAGCGTATGTCATGGAAGAAATGCGTAGCTTTGGATATATCTGTCCGGCCTGCGGCAAGGCCGTGCTGCACAGCCGCAGCGTTTTCGCCCTGAACGCCGCCGCGGTGCGGATGGAATGCGAATGCGGCAAAGAAGCTCTGACCGCTGAAACGGACGGCCTGCGCTTCCGGCTTCAGGTGCCCTGCGGCGTGTGCGGAGGGCACCACCAGGCGGAGTGCGACGCCGGCGCGGTGCTGCACGGCCGGGGCATCGGCCTGGCCTGTCCGGTAAAGCAGGAGCTATGCTGCTACATCGGTGAGGAGACCCAGGTGCGAAAGGCCATGGAGGGTCTGGCCCTGCGGGTGGCCAAGGAAAAAGCGTCCCCCGATGAGGCCTTCACCGACAACGTCATCATGTATGAGGTGCTGTCCGAGCTGAAGGATATCGCCGCCCGGGGCGGTATCGCCTGCGCCTGCGGCAGCCACGAATATACCATGCAGGTCCGCCGCGGCGCGGTGGACCTGACCTGTGCCAAATGCGGGGGACGCCTGCGCCTTCCCGCCGCCACCGACAGCGACCTGGATGATCTGTGCTGCCGCATGACGCTGACCATCCCGGGGAGGTAACATGGGCGCTGTCTTCTGTTTTCTGCTGTTTCTGGCCGCAGTGGGTCTCTGCATCCTTTTGGGCCAGTCCCTGATCCTTGCGATATGGGTGGGCATAGCAACCTTCGCCGCCCTGGGCCTGCGCCGCGGGATGACCGTGCGGGCCATGTGGGACGCCGCCTGGGATCAGGGCCGCAAAATGTGCTGCGTGATCGTGATCTACATGCTCATCGGCGCCATCACCGCCCTGTGGCGCAGCGCCGGGACCATCGCCTTCTTCATCTATCACGGGCTGCGCATCATCACGCCGCAGCTGTTCCTGCTGGTGACGTTCCTGCTGACCAGCTTCATCTCCTACGCCCTGGGCACGTCCTTCGGCGTGGTGGGCACCCTGGGCGTGATCCTGATGGCCTTGGCCCGCTCCGGCGGCGTCAGCGTGGCCATCACGGCGGGGACCATCGTGGCCGGCGCCTACTTCGGCGACCGCTGCTCGCCGGCCTCCTCCAGCGCCACGCTGGTGGCCGCCGCCACCGATACCAAGCTCTATGACAACCTGCACATGATGCACCGCACCGGCTGGCTGCCCTATCTGGTCAGCCTCGCGGCCTACGCCGCCCTGTCCGTAACGCACCCGCTGGCCATGGTGGACAGCGGTGTGCTGGACCAGCTGTCCGGCACCTTCAGCCTCAGCTGGTGGACGGCCATCCCGGCGCTGCTGATCCTGATCCTGCCGCTGTGCAAGGTCCCCATCCGGCCCACCATGGCCGTCAGTGCGCTGACGGCGCTGCTGGTGACGGTGTTCGCCCAGGGCCGCGCTCTGCTGCCCACCCTGCGGGATGCGGTGCTGGGCTACCTCCCCGCCCCCGGCGCGCTGCACGACGTGCTCTCCGGCGGCGGCATGATGTCCATGGTCTCGGCCACCATCATGGCCGTCAGCGCCGGGCTGTACGCCGGGCTGCTGGGCGGCATGGGCGTGCTGAACGGCGCGGCGCATCTGGCCCAGCGCCTGGCCCGGAGAGCCGGGCGGTTCCCCGCCTGCGCGGCGATCTCCGTGGTGTGCAGCATGGTGTTCTGCAACCAGTCCACCTGCGCGGTGGTGTGCAACCAGCTGCTGGAGGACGACTACACCAAGCGCGGCCACGGCAGGGGCGAGATGGCCCTTGACATCGAGAACTCCGGCATCGTCCTCTCGCCGCTGATTCCCTGGAACATCTCCGTGTCCATCCCGCTGGCCATGCTGGGCGCGGACATGTCCGCCATCCCCTACGAGATACTGCTGTACGCCATCCCTCTGTGCTATTGGCTGACAAAGCGCCGGGTCTACCCGCCGAAAGGAGACGACTGCTATGATACGATTGCTGAGCCGCTGGCTCATTCCTGACCGGGACAACGTGTCCTCCCCCGCCGTCCGCCGCGCCTACGGCACCCTGTGCGGCGCTGTGGGCATCGCACTGAATATTCTGCTGTTCATCGGCAAATTCTTCGCCGGACAGCTGTCCGGTTCCATCGCCGTCACGGCGGACGCCTTCAACAACCTGTCCGACGCCGGCTCCTCGGCGGTGACGCTGCTGGGCTTCCGTCTGGCGGGCAAAAAGCCGGACACCGACCACCCCTTTGGCCACGGCCGCATCGAGTACATATCCGGCCTGATCGTAGCGGGCCTGATCCTGCTGATGGGCGTGGAGCTGGCCAAGTCCTCCTTTGACAAGATCCTCCATCCGGAGGCCGTCACCTTTTCCCTGATGGCTATCGCCATCATGGCCGCCTCCGTGTGCGTGAAGGTCTATATGTGGCTGTACAACCGGGCCGTCGGCCGGAAGATCAAGTCCGCCGCCATGGAGGCCACCGCCACGGACAGCCTTTCCGACACCGTCTCCACCCTGGCGGTGCTCCTTGCCATGCTCATCGGCAAATGGACCGGTCTGGCGGTGGACGGCTATGTGGGCCTGGTGGTGGCGCTGTTCATCCTGTTCTCCGCCTACAAGGCCGCAAAAGAGACCCTGTCCCCCCTGCTGGGGCAGGCGCCCGACCCGGCGCTGGTGCAGCAGATACGGGATATCGTCCTCTCCAACGACACAGTGCTGGGCGTACACGATCTGGTGGTCCACGACTACGGCCCCGGCCGTCTGATGATCACCCTCCACGCGGAGGTCCCCGCCCACGGGGACATCATGGCCATGCACGATGTGATCGACAATATTGAAAAGGAACTGATGGAGAAGCTCCACTGCCACGCCGTCATCCACATGGATCCCGTGGACACGGACGACGCGTCCATCGCCCGCCTGCGGGAGCAGGTGGCGGAGCTGGTGAAGCAGGTGGAACCGTCCCTGACCATCCACGACTTCCGCGTGGTCCGGGGCACCACACACGATAACCTGATCTTCGACGCGGTGCTGCCCTTCTCCAGCAGCAAGACCCCGGCCCAGGCAGCGCAGGAGATACGCGCTCTGGTCCGCACCATGGACGGCAATTACTACGCCGTGGTCACGGTGGAGCACAGCTACACGGACTAAGGGCAACACCGCACAGTGAAAGCCTCGGTGCTGCCCGAAAAAAACCGTGCGCCTGCGGCGCACGGATGAGAGCCCTTATTCCTATTCCCACGTCTGCCATATCTCCGGGCAATAGCCCACGGTGGCCTGCTTCCCGTTGCGGACAATGGGTGCGGCGAACAGCTCCGGGTATTCCAGCAGCTTTTCCTCCGCCGCCTGAGGCGTGATGTAGGCCATGTACAGCGCCTCATACGCCCGGCAGTCCTTGTCCACCAGCGCGTCGAAGCTGCCCACGGCCGCCCGGATGGAACGGTACTCCCCCGGCGATACACCCTTGCTCACAAGGTCGATGTACTGGTACTTGATGCGGCGCTCCTTGAACCAGCGCTCCGCCTTCTTCGTGTCGAAGGACTTGCTTTTTCCGAAGATCTGAATATTCATAGCGTATGCTCCTTACAAAAGAAATGGAGGGACAGTATGGACGACACCATCCGCAGACTGAAAGAACTGACAGACGCCAGTGACAACATTGTGTTTTTCGGCGGCGCCGGCGTATCCACCGAGTCCGGGATACCGGACTTCCGCAGTGTGGACGGCCTGTATCACCAGAAATTCAAATACCCGCCGGAGACCATGCTCAGCCACACATTTTACGAGACGCACACCGAGGAATTCTACGACTTCTACCGGGCCAAAATGCTGGCCCTGGACGCCCAGCCCAACGCCGCCCACCGCAAGCTGGCGGAATGGGAGCGGCAGGGGAAGCTGAAGGCCGTCATCACCCAGAACATCGACGGCCTGCACCAGAAGGCCGGCAGCCAGGAGGTCCTTGAGCTCCACGGCAGCGTGCTGCGGAACCACTGTACCCGCTGCGGGAAATTCTACGGTGTGGAGCGCATCGCGGAGAGCCGCGGCATTCCCCGCTGCACCTGCGGCGGCATCATTAAACCGGACGTGGTGCTGTATGAGGAGTCCCTGGATGAGGACGTGATGGCCCGCGCCATCCACTATATCCGGCAGGCAGACGTGCTCATCATCGGCGGCACGTCGCTGGTGGTCTATCCCGCCGCCGGGCTGATACAGTACTACCGCGGCCATAAGCTGGCGGTCATCAACAAGGGCGGGGCCGGCAGCGGTCTTGGCGCCGCCGTCACCATCGACGGCCCTATCGGCCAGGTCATGGCCCAATTATAACACGCAGCGCCCCGGCACGCAAGCCGGGGGGCTGCGTGCTATTGCGAACGCCGTGCCGATGTGCTATACTATATGTTCAAAAAACACCAAGCGAGGCATAGCATGACCACGAAAGATTATCAGACCCGCAGCCCCCTGCGGATATTCCTCTCCTACTTCAAACCCCACCGGCGGCTCTTCGCCCTGGACCTGTCCTGCGCGTTCCTCATCGCCTGCATCGACCTGGCGTTCCCGCTGGTGTCCCGCGCCGCCATGTATACCTGGCTGCCCCAGCGGCAGTTCCGGGTATTCTTCATCGTCATGGCGGTGGTGGTGGCCGCCTATGTGCTGCGCTCGGCGCTGTACTTCGTGGTGGCCTACTGGGGCCACACCTTCGGCATCCGCGTAGAGGCGGATATCCGCCGCGATCTGTACCGCCACATTCAGGAGCTGGGCTTCGACTTCTACGACCGCAACCGCACCGGCCAGCTGATGAGCCGCCTGACCAGTGACCTGTTTGAACTGACGGAGCTGGCCCACCACGGGCCGGAGGATCTGTTCATCTCCCTGGTGACCATCGTGGGCGCGCTGGCGGTGATGTTCACCCTGCGCTGGGAGCTGGCGCTGGTACTGCTGGTGCTGCTGCCTGTCCTGCTGACCATGGCCCTGCGCCGCCGCCGGCAGATGAGCGCCGCCTCCCGGGCTGCCAAGGTCAAGACCGGCACCATCAACGCCGCCATCGAGTCCGGCCTGTCCGGCGTGCGGACCACCAAGGCCTTTGCCAACGAAGAAGCCCAGCAGCAGCGGTTCGACGAGGCCAACGAGGTGTTCAAGACCGCCAAGCGTGGCTTTCACAAGGAGATGGGCCGCTTCAACGCGGTGATGGAGTTCTGCACCGGCATATTGCCGGTGGCGGTGATCGCCGTGGGCGGCTGGCTCATCATGGGGGAGAAAATGGACTATGTGGATCTGATCACCTTCTCCCTATACGTCACCGCCTTCGTCAGTCCCATCCGCAAGCTGGCCAACTTCGCCGAGATGTTCTCCAACGGCTTCGCGGGCCTGCACCGCTTCATTGAGCTGATGGCCACCGAGCCGTCCATCCAGGACGCGCCGGACGCGCACCCCCTCGAACATGTACAGGGCCGCGTGGACGTGAACGACGTCTCCTTCGCCTACGGCGAAAAGGCCGAGGTGCTGCACAACGTGACGCTGCACATCCCCGCCGGCGAGACGGTGGCCCTGGTGGGGCCCTCCGGCGGCGGCAAGACCACCCTGTGCCAGCTGCTGCCCCGGTTCTACGATGTGGACAGCGGCAGCATCACCGTCGACGGCCGCGATGTCCGCGCCGTTACCCAGCGCTCCCTGCGCCGGGCCATCGGCATCGTACAGCAGGATGTGTTCCTGTTCGCCGACACCATCCGCGAAAATATCCGCTATGGCCGCCCTGACGCCACCGACGCTGAGGTAGAGCAGGCGGCGCGGCAGGCGGAGATCTACGACGATATCTGCGCCATGCCCGACGGGTTCGACACCTATGTGGGTGAGCGGGGCGCGCTGCTCTCCGGCGGGCAGAAGCAGCGGGTGGCCATCGCCCGGGTGTTTCTGAAGGCCCCGCCCATTCTGATACTGGATGAGGCCACCTCCGCGCTGGACAGCGTGACGGAAGCCCGCATCCAGGGCGCCTTTGACCGTCTGGCCCGAGGCCGCACGACACTGATCATCGCCCACCGGCTGTCCACCATTCGTTCGGCCGACCGGATACTGGTGATACAGGACGGCGTCGTCGCCGAACAGGGCTCCCACCAGGAACTCCTGGCGAAGAACGGCGTGTACGCCACGCTGTACCGCACGCAGAATTTGGGGGCATAACATGGACAGACGTGAACTGCTGGACAGAGCCGCCCACAGCCCGGAGGAACGGCTGCTGCTGAGCCGCGTGTGGGATAAGTGTGAGCAGTGCCGCACGCGGAACATTCCCACGGCCACAGGCTTTCTCTCGCCCCAGGAACAGACGGCGGCGCAGCATCTGCTGAACGCGCTGGGGTGCCGGGAGGGCTATGTGCTTTGGGGCGGCTATGACGGCGCGGAGCGAAAGCGGCTGCTGTTTCTGCCGGAGTGGATGGCGGAGCCGGACGGCACGGAGATCGCGGCGGTGCGGGCCGCGTGCCGCAGCGGCGGCGACCTGACCCACCGGGATTTTTTGGGCAGTTTGATGGCTCTGGGATTGACCCGGGAGAAGATAGGCGATATACTTGTGGAAAAGGGCGGCTGTCAGGTGCTGCTGGACCCGTCCATGACGGATTTCCTGCTGCAGAACTGGGACAGCGCCGGCCGGGAGAAACTCACCGTAACACCGCTGCCGCTTTCGGCGCTGGCGGTCCCCCATGCGGCGGTGAAGGAAATAAAGGACACGGTGTCATCCCTGCGGCTGGACAACGTGCTGGCGGCGGGATTTTCTCTCAGCCGGGGCCGGGCGGCGGAGGCCGTGGAAAAGGGGTCCGTACAGGTGAACTACGTCACCTGTGTGAAGCCGGACAAGCCCGTGTCGGCGGGGGATACCATCACCTGCCGCGGTCTGGGAAAATGCGTATTGGACAGCGTGGGCGCTCCCACGAAAAAGGGCCGCCTGCCGGTGGACATACGGCGATACATATAAGGGAGAAACAGCTATGGACGAGAAGAAGATAGCACGCATCAACGAGCTGGCCCGCAAGGCCAAGGCCGAGGGGCTGACAGACGCGGAGATCGAGGAGCGCGCTGCACTGCGGCAGGAGTACCTGAACGCGGTAATGGCCAATGCCCGCAGCGTGCTGGAGAATACCTATATCGTGGACGAAAAGGGCAACAAGCGAAAGCTGCGGGGAAAGGGAGAAGGGGAAGCATGAGCTACGAATACGACGAGAACAACGGTCTTCAGCCGAAGCCGCCGAAAAAGAACAATAACGACCTGGGTTCGTGGATATTCATCGCGGTGATGTTTGCCGTGGCCTGGCCTGTGGGCCTGATCCTGCTGCTGAGCAAGCTCAGCGAGGGCGGCGGCAGGAAAATGCGCCAGCAGGCGCGGGATGCGTGGCAGCGGACAGCGGCGGGCAGCGCCGAGGCGAAGCCTGCGCAGGCGCGCGCCTCCGCGGCGAAGAACACCGTCCGCAAGGTCACAGAGACGCCGAACTACTCCGACAAGGGCGCCAAAACCATGAAGATCATCGGCGCGGTGCTGGGTATTCTGGGCTGCGTGGCTATGCTCAGTGCCGTCAGCGACAACCTGTCCTACGCCTACCACTACAACGAGTGGTGGTACTTTGCCCGGCAGCTGTTCTATCCCCTGGGCATGATGGCCGGCGGCGCGTCCCTGCTGCTGGGCAGCGGCGCCATGAAGCGCCGCCAGCGGCGCTTTGCCACCTACCTCCGCACCGTCGGGCAGAAGCAGGCCGTGCCCCTGGACTATCTGGCCCGGGCCGCCGACGTGTCCCGCCGCCGGGTGGAGAAGGACGTGAACCTGATGCTGGAAAAGGGCCTCTGGGGTGACGAGGCCTATATCGACATGGGCAGCGGTATGCTCTTCAAGTCCCAGGCCGCCGCCACGGCGTACTTTGATGCCGCCCACCGCGCCAAGGCGGAGCAGGGTCAGCCCGCACAGACCGCGCCCGCGCCGGCGGGCTACGCCGCCATCCTGGCCCAGATCCGTGAGCTGAACGACCGCATCGCCGACGAGGCCATCAGCGCCAAGCTGGACCGCATGGAGCAGGTGTCCGGCCGTATTTTCAAACTCATTGAAGAGGACGAGGCCAAGCGTGACGCCGCCGGCACGTTCCTGAACTACTACCTGCCCACCACCCTGAAGCTGCTGGAAAACTACGCCAGCTTCGAGGAGGCCGGCGTCAGCGGCGAGAACCTGAGCCAGGCCAAGGCCAAGATCGAAAAGACCATGGACAGCATCGTGGCGGGCTTCGAGCACCAGCTGGACGAGCTGTACCGCACCGATGCCATGGATATCGACAGCGATATCCGGGTGATGGAGACCATGCTGCGCCGGGACACCGCCAGCGTGGCGGACGACTTCGGCCTGAACGGCAGCAGCGCCGTGCAGCAGCGGGATGAGTAAACGAAAAGGGAAACGCAGCGCGCCTGCGTTTCCCTTTTGTGCTTGCGGCCCTTTTCCGCCCCCGCTGCGGCACAAAAAGCGCCTTGTTTGTTGACGGGACGGGAAAAATGGGGTACAATGTCGGTAACGTTACCAGCGACCTGTTTCGCGCCCTTTGACGGAACAGGCGTGCTACCATAGAGCAGACGAGCAGAGTGAGAGAAAAGGAGCTGAGCACATGACGCGGCACCCGGCCCACGACATCTACACCTACCTCGGCGCACACCCGGCGGAGCAGGGCTTCACCTTCCGCGTGTGGGCGCCCAACGCCCGCGCCGTAGCGCTGGCCGGGGACTTCAACGGCTGGCAGCCCCGGCCCATGACCCGGCTGGATACCGGCGTGTGGGAGACGGCGGCGGAAAACGCCAAGGTCTACGACGCCTACAAGTATGTGGTCACCGGCGCGGACGGCCGGGTGGTCTGGAAGGCCGATCCCTGTGCCTTCCATGCGGCCACCCGTCCCGGGACAGACAGCAAGGTCTACGACCTGTCCGGATACCGGTGGCGGGACGATGACTGGCGGCAGCAGCGGCTGGAAAAGCCACCGGTGAACGGCGAGCTGCTGATCTACGAGGTGCATCTGGGCTCGTGGAAGCGCCACGAGGACGGCTCTCCCCTGAGCTATGTGGAGCTGGCAAAGGAGCTGCCCTCCTATGTAAAGGCCATGGGCTACAACTTCGTAGAGCTGCTGCCGGTGACGGAATACCCCCTGGACGACAGCTGGGGCTACCAGTGCACCGGCTACTTCGCCCCCACCAGCCGCTACGGCACGCCCCACGACTTCATGGCCCTGGTGGATGCCCTGCACCGGGCGGGGCTGGGCGTGATACTGGACTGGGTGCCCGCCCACTTCTGTAAGGACAGCCACGGGCTTATCGAATTTGACGGCACCTGCCTCTACGAGTACGGCGACCCCCTGAAATGGGAGCACGCCGGCTGGGGCACCCGTGTATTCGACTTCGGCAAGCCGGAGGTCCGGGAATTCCTGCTGTCCTCCGCCGTCTACTGGTTGAAGGAATACCACATCGACGGGCTGCGGGTGGACGCGGTGGCGTCCATGCTGTATCTGGACTATGACCGGCAGGGCGGCGCGTGGCGCCCCAACAAGGACGGCGGCAGAGAAAATCTGGAGGCCATCGAGTTCCTGCGGGAGCTGAACCGGGCGGCCTTCGCCGCCGACCCCGCGGCGCTGATGGTGGCGGAGGAGTCCACCGCATGGCCGCTGGTGACATACCCGCCGGAGCAGGGCGGCCTGGGCTTCAACCTCAAGTGGAACATGGGCTGGATGAACGACCTGTGCCACTATCTGAAGATGGATCCCTACTTCCGCCAGTTCCACCACCGGGATGTGACGTTCTCCATGTTGTACGCCTTTTCCGAAAACTATGTGCTGCCCCTGTCCCACGACGAGGTGGTGCACATGAAGGGCAGTCTGCGGGGCAAGATGCCCGGCGACGACTGGCGGCAGCTGGCCGGTGTAAGGGGCTTCTACACCTACATGCTGTGCCATCCGGGAAAGAAGCTGCTGTTCATGGGCAGCGAGCTGGGACAGTGGCACGAGTGGGACTTCCGCGGCCAGCTGGACTGGTATCTGCTGGACGACCCCGCCTGCCGCGCCACCCACGAGTGCATCCGCCAGCTGAACCGGCTGTACAGGCGCAACCGCTGCCTGTGGGAAAACGACCGGGACTGGGAGGGCTTCCAGTGGCTGGTGGCCGACGACAACCATAACAACGTGCTGGTGTTCCTGCGGCGGGACAGAAAGGGACACGAGATGATCTGCGCGGTGAATTTCGCGCCGGTGCCCTGGGACAACTACCGCTTCGGCGTGCCGAAGGCGGCGGGGTACGAGGTGCTGTTCAACACGGACGATACCTGCTGGGGCGGCAGCGGCTGCGGCCTGAGCGCCGGCGGCAGGATCAACGTGGACGATATACCCTCCCACGGGCGGGAGCAGTCCCTGTCGCTGACGGTGCCGCCGCTGGGCGCAGTGCTGCTGCGGCGAACGAACACAAAGAAGCGGCGCAACGATGAAGCAGGAGGTACACAACGATGAAGAAAGAGTGTGTGGCGATGCTGCTGGCCGGCGGTCAGGGCAGCCGCCTGTATGTGCTCACCGGCAGCATGGCCAAGCCCGCCGTGCCCTTCGGCGGCAAGTTCCGCATTATCGACTTTCCCCTGTCCAACTGCACCAACTCCGGCATTGACACGGTGGGCGTGCTGACCCAGTACCGCCCGCTGGAGCTGAACACCTACATCGGCAGCGGCCAGCCCTGGGAGCTGGATCGCATGAACGGCGGCGTACATATCCTGCCGCCCTACCAGAGCGCCGGCGGCGCCGTGTGGTACAAGGGCACCGCCAACGCCATCTATCAGAACATCGGCTTCGTGGATCTGTACGACCCGGAGTATGTGCTGATCCTCTCCGGCGACCACATCTACAAGATGGACTACTCCGACATGCTGCGCCGCCACAAGGAGACGGGCGCGGACTGCACCATCTCCGTGATGGAGGTGCCCTGGGAGGAGGCCAGCCGCTTCGGTATCATGTCCGTGGACGACGAGGACAACATCACGGAGTTCGCCGAAAAGCCCAGGGAGCCGAAAAGCAATCTGGCGTCCATGGGCATCTATGTGTTCACATGGAAGAAGCTGCGGGAGTATCTGATCGCGGACGAGGCCGACCCCGCCAGCGACAACGACTTCGGCAAGAACATCATCCCGGCGATGCTCGAAGCCGGGGAGAACCTCTACACCTACACGTTTGACGGCTACTGGAAGGACGTCGGCACGATCGAATCCCTCTGGGAAGCGAACATGGATCTGCTCGAAATGCCCATGCCGATCGACCTGTACGACAAGCGCTGGCGCATTTACGCCCGTAATCCGGGCATGCCGCCGCACTACATCGCCGACGGCGCGAAGGTCGTCAACTGCCTGATTACCGAGGGCTGCGAGGTCAGGGGCGTCATCAACCATTCCGTGCTCTTTGCGGGCGTGACGGTGGAAACCGGCGCGGAGATCACCGACGCGGTCATCATGCCGGGCGCGGTCATCGAGCGCGGCGCGGTGGTTCGCCGCGCGATCATCGCGGAGAACGCGCACATCGGCGCGGGCGCGGTGGTCGGCGAGGAAACCGGCAAGATCGCCGTGGTCGGCCACAACGCCGTGATCCCCGCGGGGGACAAGGTTGCCGCCGGCGTTCAGGTTGACGCCAGCGCGCAGCAGTAAGGAGGGCACCCACAATGAAAGACGTCATGGGTTTGATTTTTACCGGTGAAAACGACATTCACCTCGGCGAGCTGACCAGCCTGCGCGCGGTTGCCGCCCTTCCGATCGCGGGTCGTTACCGCGTGATCGACTTTCAGCTTTCCTCGATGGTGCACAGCGGCATCAAGAACGTCGGCGTGATCACCCAGAAGAACTATTCCTCCCTGATGGATCACATCGGCTCCGGCCGCGAGTGGGATCTGCACGGCAAGCAGGGTCTTGTGATGCTGCCGCCGTTCCTGACCCGAGAGAACATGGGCGTTTATTCCGGCCTGCTGGACGCGCTCAAATCCAACTGCACCTATCTGCGCCTTTCCCGTCAGGAATACATCGTGCTGACCAACAGCCACACGATCTACAACATGGATTACACCGACGCGCTCAAGTATCACGTTGAAAAGGGCGCGGACGTGACCGTGCTCTATGCGCACGGCGCGAAGGCTGTCGGCACCGAGGGCGAAAACGACACGTTCCTCTCCGTCGATGAGGACGGCAAGGTTACGGGCATGGAAATCGGTTCCTCCGTGCCGACCCGCGACTGCGCCTCCCTGAAGGTCTACATCACCAAGCGCGAGCTGCTGCGCCAGCTCGTCGAGCAGAACTATGTCTCCGGCTGGGACGATCCGCGCATGCCGACGCTGTGCGGCCTGCGCCGCCGTGGCTACACGCCGGCGTCCATCCGCAATTTCTGCGAGCGCATCGGCGTGTCCAAGGTCGCGTCCACGG
>OLNF01001484.1_pt1 | contig 19905 bp, 32 predicted proteins | sample 1673061 | NCBI WGS metagenome assembly OLNF01 (sample SAMEA3136751, study PRJEB25190) | human gut metagenome
GATACCACTTTATCGTGGTAAAGTATTGCGACTTTATCACATTAAAGCGTTAGCACTTCAGTGAGCTAAAGTAGGCACTTTATCGCATTAAAGCGATACCACTTTATCGTGGTAAAGTATTGCGACTTTATCACATTAAAGCGTTAGCATGTTATCGCATTGCCACTTCAGCACTTTAGCAGGGTAAAGCAACACTTTTTAACCCGCTTTACAAAAAGGTACATATGGCAAAATCTGGATAAACCCAGTTGAAAAAAAATAAAAAAAATACTTGACAAATATATAAAAGTATAATATAATAGTATTATCAAAAGGAAAACATCAAGTCCAAAAGGAAGGAAAAAACAAAATGAAAAATATGAATCTAAAATATGGAACTCTAATAGTTGATTGTGAAAAAACAGAAATATTGATGTATGTAGGAAGAAGTCAATTAAATGATGCATGGGTGCAAACAGTTTATTCTCCAAAAGGTAGGATAACTTTTAATAAAGAAGATATAAAATCTTTTATTCCTATGTTTGATGAAAAAATTATGACAAAAGAAGAACTTTTAACGAATCGCTTTGTACTTTATAGTGAATTATCAAAAGAATCTCGTGAAGGATATGAATTAGCACTAAAAGTACAAATAAGTCGATTAAACGAGTTAGTAACTAAATTTCTAAAATCATTAGATATTCTTAAAAATGAAGTAAAATAATATAATAAAATTGTAGGTGATAAAACATGATTAAATTAAACTATATACTGGCAGACTTATCCAAAAGAAAGAACAATGGTAAAATATGGAACGTGCGGTTTTCACTTAACTCAATGGGGAAAGTAATAACCTACGTTGGTACTAATAGTATAGGTGAATTGATAGAATATTCTATGCACTTTGATAATGATGATAATTATAAATTTATCAGTGCAACGCCTATAAAAAATGCGGAAACCGCAAAGAAAAACAAATTATTTGATAAAATTAAAAAAATTTGTTATAATATTACTATAAGATAAAGAAGGGAAAAAAATAAGATGTTTAATACTTTTATGCACATAGCTATAATTATTATGATGTTATTTTTAATTTATTTATGTATAATTGCTATAATTATGACTACATCAGATTTTATAGAAAAACGCAAATATAAAAATAGTCTTAAAGAAGAAAACGAAAGACTCAAAGAAGAAATAGAAAAATTAAAATCATCGATTGAGATATTAGGGAGATTACCATGATGAACTATTTATTGACTTATAATCCAGATTATGGATATCCGCAATTAATAGACAATGAAACAAAAGAAGTAATAGCGGAAACATGCAATGGGATAATAGACTACTTACAAACTGAAGTATGGAGCAATGATGAGTCAACCACTTTTTTAATAATGCAATTATCTAACAACTTTTATGGTTGATGTTTTTTCCTCCTTTAATTTTATGAAGAAGACACCTTTTATTTATTAGGTGTCTTTTTCCATTTTCTGTAAGCCGCTGCAATAATTCACAATGTTCTGACAAATCCGCACGGATAAATAGTCACACAATTCAGAGTATTCAGAAAATTTCTCTCGGCAAAAGAATCTTATAATTCAGAATATTCAGAATTTTTAGGTAACTTCCGCACGGACAAACTTAGCTAATTTTCAGAAAATTAACGCAATTCCGCATTCCGCACTTTTCTATTTGAAGTTTTCGCTTGTTCCTTTTGCTTTTGGATTTTTAATTCAGATTTGAAAAAGTTCCTTTTTTCACTTGACAATTTGAATAGTTAGTGGTACAATAAATATATAAATTAATAAAGGAGAAAAAAATCATGAAAAAAACACGTTTTGAAAAAATAAAAGTCAATGATATTTTAGTTCAGTATCACAAAGATAGAAAAAAATTAATCATTTATAGAGTATTTGATATTGATGAAGAAGGTGACGTTTATGCACCTATAATTTTCACACTGGGTTATTACTCAACACTGTCTTATTTTAATGAAGAAGAAATTAATAATCCAAGCAATAAGATTTATCTTTTATCAGAATTAAGTGAAGAAGATGTAGAAGAAATAAAAAATCTTGTCTTCAATAAAATTTTAGAAATAAAATAAAAAAAGTTCTTGACAGGGATTAGAGATTATGTTATAATAAATTATAAAATAAAAGGAAAAAAAATACCATGAAAGATTTAAAAGATTTAAAAGGTTTAGAAAAAGCTGTATTAATTGATAAAGATAGCGAAGATTTATACTTCTTTGAATTTTTTCGCTTAAACGATGAATTTAAATGTATTTTTCCACTTGGAGATTATTTTGTCGAAGGAAAAGACTATACAAAGCTACAGATTTTAAATAATTATTACCATGAAGAAGACTTTTTAGCTTTTAGTGAGCTTAACAGTCTTGATAGAGATTACATCCGTAAAATACTTAATAAGCAGTTATGGCATTTGAAAAATAATAAATTGAATCCAGTATCAAAAGAATATTTTGAAAAGATAAAAAAAGAAATTGATTCTATTATTGAAAGTATTTTCGAAGGTGCTGATACAAAAAACTTTATTCTTGACAATGTAATGACAAATACATATAAAGATTTTGTAATCTATGATAAAGCTGAAGATTATGAATTTCCACACATTGAATTGTTTTCAATATCTGCTATTACAGATAATAGACAGGGATTTACAGGAAATCTTTTATATTTATGCAATCAAACATGTGGAGAATATGCACAATACAATGGTTTATTTGAAGATTTTATCGAAGACAATTTTGCAGAATCATCAATTTTAGAAAATAAAATAAAATATGATTATGATGTAAGTAAAAATCCAGTAGGTGGAATAATTAATTTTACATGTACTTTTGAAGAATTAAAAGAACATTGTGATATATACGGCTTTAAACTTTGTGCTTTTGAAGAATTAGACAAAGAATATCAAGAAAGAATAGCTGAATCTATCAACAAAAGAAATGCGGTTTTTAGGGAAACCATTAATGCAAATACAAGTTTTTTATGGAGACAGGGCAAAGCAACAGAAATGTAAAATAAAGGAGAAGACCATGGAAAATTCATTATTTGAGAAAATAAAGATCAATGATATTCTTATCCAGTATTATAAAAATGAAAAAGATGTAAACATTCACAAAGTAACAGACATTGATGATGATACAGTTTATACATGCGTACTTTTTACATTAGATTTTTATTCGGATTTGTCTTATTTCCACAAAGAAGACTTTAATAATTCAGTTTATGAATTCCGCTTTTTATCAGAATTGAATGAAAAAGAAATTGAAGAATTAAAAAATCTTGTTTTTAACAATATTATTTATGCGGAAACCTATTGACAAAATAAAAAAGGTATGCTATAATAAATTATAAGATAAATAAAAGGAGAAAAAAACCATGAAGATTGAAGTTTTACTTGACAAAGGTACAAAAGCAGTTTTAATTCTTAAGTATGTGGACAGAGAAGATAATGAGCTTATCTATGATAGAATCTTTACAAATAAAAGTAAAGATTTTGAAGAACATGGGTACAATAAAGGCAATGATGATTATGTAATTGAAGAATCTGAAAAAATAAGCGAAGATATTATTTTACAGCCTTTTGAAGATTATAGCCCAGAAGAACAGGAACTTATAAAAAATCTTGTTGTTCAAATAGACATTTCTAAAGGAAATTTTGACTACTGCACCAACAAAGAAAAAGAAGAAATTATGAATTTTTTAAAAAAAATATTGACAAATTAAAAAATGTATGTTATAATAAATTATAAGATAAATTAAAAAACCAAAAGGAGAAAAAGAAATTATGAAAACAGAAAGAATGACAAATAAAAAGGCACTGGAATACGTTATAGAGAATTACGACTTACCAACAGAAATCATGGAGAAGTTCGAGAAAATGCGGGATTCCGCTTCACGCAAAACATCATCGGGAACAAAGAAACCGACAGCTACACAGATAGCAAATGAAACCCGAAAAGAAGTAATAATGGAAATACTGGGAGAAAGTATCGAGCCTCTGACTGCAACAGATATCATGAAGATTCATGATAACAGAATTGATGACGAAGAAATGAAACTTAATAGTAATCAGCGTACATCCGCACTTCTTAAACAGTTGGTTGAAGAAGGTAAAGCAGTTAAGGAAAAAACAGGAAATAAAACTTTATTCCATGCAGTCGTAACTGAAGAAATTTAAAAAAAATAATTGTTGTATTGCCACATAAATTGTCAACAATTATAGATAATAAAAAAATTGCCTTTATGCAATCATAGTAAATGCCTAAAGAATTGAACTAATAGTATTTAACTATTAGTTCTTTTCATTATAAAAAACTTTTGAATTGTCTGAATTTTCTGATAATGGGCCGGATAAATAATCATACAATTCTGAATTATCTGAATTTTCATACTTCCGCTGCAGTTCTGAATTATCAGACAATTCCGCAATCTTTCGGTCGGATAAATAATTTCACTTGCCAGACTTTTCAGAAAATTGCGAAAACCGCAAATCTTTTGTCTTTTGGAATTTTCAGAATTATTTAGCAATTCGCAAAATTGTAATTTTTTGCCCGAGCTGTAAATTATCAGATAATTCAGAATAATATAATTTTTTATCTGAGCAAGAAATTTTCAGATAATTCAGAGTCTTAGAACAATTCAAATTTAGTTCAATTTTCAGAATTTTAGAGCAAATGAGAATTGCATAGCAATTCGAATTTAGCTCAATTTTAGAACATTATAAAATCTGTTGACTTTTGGACTTCCGCATGTTATAATGAATTATCAAATGAATTAAGGAGAAAACATTATGATTAAAAGCTACACAGAAGAAGAAGCATTACAACTTATAGAAGACAATGAAAACGTAACAATCGTGTATGATAATACAGAACTTGCTAACAATTCTTTTACTTTACACAGGAAATATAACGGAATGCTTGAATTCAGAGAAGGTAGGCAAGTTGCTAAACAAACCAAAAGATGGATTGATATTTGCGGATGTGAGATAAAAACCTTTTGGAAAAAATAAAAAAATGCTTGACAAACCGCAAACCGCATAGTATAATAAATTATAAGATAAAACAAAGGAGAAAAAAACATTATGAAAAACATCGAAAATAAAATGATAGCTATTGATAAAGAAAAAGAAAACATTTTCTTTTTCGAATTTATACCAAGCATTAGCAAAGCATTTGTTGAATTTTCAACAGATGAAGACTTATTCGAACAGTTTAAAAGTTATCCCATTAATCAGATACCCGAACAGACCAAGAAATGGTCAGAGGTTGAAGAAGAAGAACTTCCATTTATCCATACAGCTTGTAATAGATATCTTGATGAATATGTTAAAACGACAGCGTATACATGTTTACAGGACTCTATGATAATGAGTTTTGCGGTATTATGGGATGCATTGTATGAAGAAGTGGATAAAAAAAGAATGGAGAAAAAATACGCATTAATTGATGAAAAGGCGAAGACGATAGCCTTGTTTGAAAGATGGGATGCAAGTAAAAAATATTGTTGTGAATTTTCAAGTAATCCCGCATTTCTTCAATATCTTCATTATCCTTTTTCATCTATTCCAGAAGAAAAATTGAAAAAGTATTCAGAACTTGATATTAAAACGGTTACAGCGTGTTTTGATGCATATCTCGATAATGTACAAACAGAAGTTATGAAATTAGAAAATGAAATACAGGAGTTTATAATATGTTAGTAAATTTAATAATATTCTTTATAGGATTATCAATAATAAATGTTATCTTTTCAACTATTCGTTCAATTGCCACTATTAAAGGTGGAAAATGGATAGCATCAATAATGAATGCAGGATATTTTGGTTATTACAACATTGTGATGTTTTACATGGTATCAGATGATTTTAGCTTGTGGATAAAAGCAGTAATTACAGCATTGTGCAATCTTGTAGGAGTTTTCATTGTAAAATTCTTTGAAGAAAAAGCTGAAAAAGTACAGTTATACAAAATAGAAGTTGCAGTAAAATCTTATTGCAGTGATTTACTCCAAGAAAAACTAAAAAATGCGGATTTAAGTTATTCGGTACTGGACACAGTAAACAACGACTATGTAAAGTTTGAAATATTTGCGGAAGACAAGAAACAATCCGCAATAGTTAAAGACTGCATTGCAGAGTTTAATGCCAAGTATTTTGTATCAGAAACTAAAAAATTGTAAAGGAGAAAAAAACAATGTTTGAAACTTTTATCATATTTCTTTTAGCGATCGCTATCATTTTTATATTTTCTTTCTTGATTTTTTTACTGGGAAAATTATATTTTAAATACTTAACAAAGCAAGAAAACGATATCAAAGAAAAATACTTCTTTGAACGTGAAGAAATAAAAAAACGAACTAAAAACTTACGAGAATTAGAAGAAGATTATCATAGAAAAATTAAAATACTTAAAGACTTTTGCAGTAAAGATACTATTGTAAAATTTTATGATAAATATAAAATCTATAATCTTGCGGAAACACTAATGCAGGAACGAGATAATTTAAATGATTACAAAGAATCATTTAGATATAAGCTATCTAAAAAAGAAGAAGGAGTATTATGGGAATACATCGGCAATACATACGTTGATTTAAAAATAGAAGACTACGAAAACATTAAATTAAAATATGATTTTTACAAGGAGAACTGCTAATTGATGCAGTTCTTTTTGCATTAAATTCGAAAAACTGCGTTCTTCTCATTTATGCTAAAAATGGAAAATATTTCCCTATCCAAAAGGAAGAAAAAAATATTTTTTTCTTTTATTATTCACGGGTAAATAATTATAATTATCTGAATATTCAAATAATTTACCACGGACAAAAAATGCGATAATTTCGAAAACTAAAGTTTTCTCAATTTCGCTAAAATTCAAATTCATTACAATTATCTAAATAATCCAAAAGCAAGATAACTTTCAGAATTGCGGGAACCGCACAAATATTCTTAACACCCAGAACATTGCGATAATTTCGAAAACTAAAGTTTTCTCAATTTCGCTAAAATTCAGACCCGTCACAATTGCCGCAATTATCTGAAAACCGCATTATTCTTGCTTTTGGAGCAATTCAAAAAATTCAGAAATCTCAGAAAAAAATTCATTCGGAAACCTAATGAATTTCTCGAATTTTGTAAACAATTCTGAAAATTCGAACAAGAACACGTCTCTGAAAAAATTTTTTTAATTTTCAGACAACTTATAGGTCGGGTAAAAAGTCGCAATTCTGCGAATTGCGTAGCTATTCGCATTAGTCAGAATATTTAAAATCTTTACTACGGGGGCGAAGTGCTAATTTTCAGATAATTGAATTAATTTCGAAAACTAAAGTTTTCTCAATTATTCTAATTTTCTAACATTTATAAAATCGTAAAAAAGTCTTGACAGCTTTTTCTTATTATAGTATAATTAGTATTGTCAGAGGGAAAGAGAAAACAACAACTTAAAAACTTGAAAAAAGTTTTAAAAAACTGTTGACAATCTCAAAACCGCATGATATAATAAATTATAAGATAAATCAAAGAAAGCCTTGCCAAAGGCGGAACAGGAGAAAACTATGGAAACTAAGAAAATCACAAACAAGTTAGCACTGGAATATGTTATGAACAATTTTGATATTCCGACAGATGTACTTGAAAAGCTCGAGAAGATGCACGACTCACTTAACCGCAAATCCGCATCGACAAGCGGAAACCGCAAACCTACCGCAAAACAGGTGGAAAACGCACAGTATAAAGAAGCTATTGTTGCGTTCATGGGTAACGAGCCTAACAGAATCTTTACTGCAACAGAAATCCAGCACGGATGCCCTAACTTGCCGGAGGAAATCAGTAATCAGAAAACATCCGCCCTTCTGAATCAGCTTGTAAACCTTGGCAATCTTGAAAAGTTCAAGGAAAAAGGCAAGACATTTTTCAGGTTTGTTACTGCAACAGTAACTACAGAAGAAGAAGACGCTGAAGGAAGATAAAAAAAGGAGATACGGAGCGGATTTTTTTCCGCTCCATGACTAACTATTATGAAGAAAGATTATTATCTAACCTTAGACACAGAGACAGCAGGAACACTTGAAAATCCTTTAGTTTATGATATCGGAGGGGCAATTCATGACCGTAACGGAAATATCATGGAAACATTTTCTTTTGTCATTTACGATATTTATAAGAATAAATCATTGATGCAGTCCGCATACTACGCCTGTAAAATGCCACAGTATGAAAAAGACTTGCAAAGTGGTAAATATAAAATGGTACGGTTTTATACAGCTCGAAACCATGTACTGAACTTAATTGACAAGTATGACGCAAAAGCTGTACTGGCGTATAACATGCGTTTTGACTTAAACGCATTAAATAATACACTCAGAGAAATCACAAACGGTAAAAGGAAATACTTTTTTCCGTTCTCTAAAAATTGTGAGTTGTGGTGTACTTGGACAATGGCAAAACAATTACTTAAAGACAAGCCACGATACAAGAGTTGGTGTAAAAAATACGATTATGTGTCTAAAAATCAGCAAGTAAAAACTTCAGCGGAAATTCTCCACAGGTGGTTGACAAAGAATCACGCATTTCTTGAAGAACATACTGGATTAGAAGATACATTAATTGAAGTGAACATCTTTAAGTACATTGTGAATCAAAGAAAAATGCGAACTATCCGTAAAACGTACTGGATACCAAAAGAAGACAAAGAGGTGATATCTACATGACAAGCAAAGAAAAAAGAATTGCGGATATCATGAAAAAACTTAACTGCACAGAAGAAGAAGCAATCGACGTTCTTGAGACTGACAAAGCAATTGACAAGGGGGCAAAACCTTTTGAGCTAACAGACCAACAGAAGAAAGTTAGTAAACAATCAAGGCAAATTGCACGAAAGCCAAAAGAACAGGTGAACAAAGCCAAAAGAGAAGATAGTGAAAAACTTGATTTTATGCGGAAGCTCGTTGAATTTCTTGAAACATCCGGAGCAAGTGACATTACAGTCACGAATCCGGAGCGACAGGTAGATTTTAAGTTACCACACGTAGACAAAGACGGAAATAACACAGTCCGCAAACACAGGTTAGTTTTCTCAGCACCAAGAAAGGGGTGACCACATGATACGAGAAGGAGACATTTTGACTTGCCCACATTGCAATTGTGTCTTCATGGTTGAAGTTACAGACCTAATGCCGATAGGAGAAAATCCCAGTCTAATAGTTATAGAGTGCCCGAACTGTGGAAAAATAGTTGCAGAAGATGGAGTTGTAAATCTGTAATCCTATTAAAAGCCTATTAATAAATAGGCTTTTTTTTATACCCAGACCGCAGCAACATTTACCAAAACTGTAAATATTTTCCTTCTTCTCTATTAAAGGTAGAAAAAAATAAATTTTTTTCTTTTATTTTTACGGGTAAATTATTTCACAATCAGAATTGTTTGACAACTTACGGGACGGATAAAAAATTATAATTTTCTGAAGTGTCTGACTATTCAAAATTCGACGTCTCGTATTGAAAATTTTCTCAGAAAAGTTAATAATTGTAAAAGCACGAGGAAATACCCATGCTTGGAAAATTTTTGTTAAAATTTCAAATAATGTAAATGTTTTACTACTCTAAAGTATTAATCCAGTAGCAAGATAAAATATGCGGAAACCGCACAATTCAAACTTTTCTGAATTTTCAAAAACTTCTTTCTTTTGGAGCTTGCGGAAGTTTTCTAAAAACTCTGACTTTTCATTTAACTCAGAGCCTCAGATTTTCTCAGAATTTTCTAAAAATTCAATCAGATGAACAGAACTATGCAAATTTTCAGAATTTTCTCAAATTTCAAATAATTTATTGCAATTTTCAGAATAATTGAGAATTCGAAGAATTCGAAATTAATTCAATCTTCTGGCTTTTGGAACTATTCAGAATTGCAACGCAATTCGAAATATTCGCAATATTCTGAAAACTCCTTTTGCTTCGCTCTATCGGGCGCGATCGTAGATCGCATATGCGCCGATTTCTGTAAACCCAGCTCGAAAAAATCATCCGCATATCGCCGCACTTTCTTATTTCCAGTGGTTTCCTGAAAAAGATAGCATATGCGGGAGTGTAAGTTCCCGCATTTAGTTTTTATATATTCTTATACTCTTCCCGCAATCTCCATCTTTTAACTAAAACAGGAATATTACCAAACTTCTCCTCCATCTATTTTAAAGCATCACCAAAACATTTATCATGAAATGGAGTTTCTTCTCCCTGATATCTTAGAATATAAGCTTCCTCAAAGAAGTCTAAACCCTATTGTCTCTTAATAATATTTATCATTTGTCTCCAATAATCTAAGACGTCTGGTTCTAATTCCGCGTAATTTCCTGCCCATCTCCATTCTCTTGGAGGGATATTCTCTGCTATTCTATTAAGAACAGGCTTCATATACCCATATATTAAATAGTTTTCTATCTATTTTATTCTCCATCCTTTTCAAAATATCTACATAAAATAAGAAAATATCTTCTTCTGGATCAATAAAAACTTCTTTTAGTAAAAAATCTTGTATAACTTTTTCTCTCTATTTTCTTATTAAAAGAACTCCGTCTATATCACAACCCTTTCTAGGTATCTTAATATAATCCTTATATACATCGTGAATAATGATTTTATCTGGACAACCTCTCTTTTGAATAACTTCATAATCAAAGAAATCTGTCAACCATTTTAACAAATCCTCTTTCCTTTTCTTATATATGTAATTAGACTCTTTTAGAATCTAAAAACAAAATTCTTGTTTAAATTTATATTCGTGTTCAAGCTATATTAACACTTAAAAACCTCCTTTAAAAAAATATTTGTTTAACGTACACTGTTAATAAAATTAACAAGTATAGCCTTGAACACTGGTGTCCAAAAATTTTTATTTTATATACAGGAACCGGTGCCAATCGTTTAGAATTCTATATATATATTACATTCTACTCCATTGGAACCGGTTAATCCTCTATCTATTTTTAATTGTTATTTTAAATAAAATTTTTTATTTTTTTATATTATTTTTAATTGTTTTTTAAAATATGAAAACTTAAAAACCTATGTTGAATTAAATACATGGAATTCTACACGCGACGACATAGGTTAATTCTTTATCAAAGAATTAAATATTCTTATCCCTATATCTTATTCTTCTTTTTAGTGATTGTATAGTGTTTAAATCTTTCTTTGAACCTTGGATAAATTCGCATATATATTCCATGGAGTGCACGTGAATTTGTCTAAGGTTCAAATAACTATCTTATCTTATATAAATAGTATAACAAAATATTTAAAAATAATCAAGTAAAGATTTAAATCTCGCACAAAAATCTGAGCTAAATTGGCGCTAAAGCGCCATTTGCTCAAAAACTTTAATTATATTTTATAGTGTTTTCTAATTGATAATGATTTAGATTCCTTTGCGGTTTTTACTTCAGTTTTTGGTAGCTTCCTTTGAGCTAAATTCGTTTTCTTCGAAAACTCATTTGCTCCATTTTGATTTGATTTTCTAAATGTTCCTTACGACTTGACAAATAAAATAATTTGACTTAACAAAAAGTCAAATAATATTATATAATAACCAGATATATCATTACTATCGTCTACTCAAAATCAAGCACATCATCTAGGTGGGGATTAATCAATCAAACCGATCTACTCCTTTTTCCGCAAATTCCAGATATTATTCTAAATTAAATACATACTCATCTTTTATTTTCCATTTTTTCTTAGGCATAGGCAATACATCAGCTTCTTCTTTAACGAAAATAGAAAGAGCTTTCTCATAAACCTCTAATTTTTGAGTTAAATTCGGTTCTACAAACCTGATGTTGGCACATCTATGTGCCATTTACTCTTTTATTCTAAGTTATTTTCGAAAACTTCGTTTTCTCAAATACTTATTTGCTCTATTAACGAATGAGAGAGTTTCGAAGAAACTCTCAAATTCGGGGATTTATTTTTAATTAAGTAATGAGTACAGCCTTGTAGAGAATGGTGGCGTAAGCCACCTTTCTCGGAATGGCTGCACGGAATTAACGTATTAAAAATAAATCCCTAGGGAGGCGATAGCCTCCCACTCATTATTCTCTTAGGTAAATGAGCAAAGCGAATTTACCATTAAAATAATTCAAACTTTATAAGTTCACGGATTTCATATTAAGTTCTATATATTATTATAGAGCTACTCACGAATTCCGTGACGTTTTGATAATTAAATGAAAATCAAATAAAAAATAAAATATTTATTTAATAATCTTCAATAAAAACATAAACATCATTAATTATTGTATAAATTCACGCAGAGTTATATATATAAATATAGAGCTATTCACGAATTTATACAATAATATTAAAACATTATTTCTCTATTTAAAATTCTTAATTTTTATTTCAAAATCTTCAATAAAAACATAAACATCATTAAACTTAGTCGAAAAAAATACAAAGCATATAGAACTCCCAACTTTTTTCGACCAACCTTCACTTTTTAAGAAAAATAACCTTCTTTACTTAATTTTTTAATAATAAAATTTTATTTTTCTTAAAATAAAATTTTTAGGACAAAATTTCTCAAAACACATCTAATAAAAAATATATTATAGTGGAGAATGAAAAAGCAAGCTTTTTCTATACTCCAGCTCTAGATTTAATTTAAACAGAAAGGAACAAAAAAATGATACAAAATTCAATCGTTAATGTAATAGAACTAAATAAAGAATATACCTTTAAAGAAGAATTCTGTCAAAATATTCTTAAAGAATCTCCTTATACTTCAGAAAGAAAAACAAAACTTCTTTTAGAATGGTTTAATAATTTCTTTGAATACACATATATAAAATCTATTCCCAACAAAATAATCATCCATGACATCTACCAAGAATATGAAAAACTCCCAAGAAAGCAATACGATGTCAAATCCCGCAAAGAAAGAAGAGAGCAACGAGAAGCCATCATAGAAAAATATCTTCTCGAAGAAGTATTCACCAACCGCAACGACGAAGAAATATATCTCTCCTATTCCCGCATAGGTCAAAAACTCAAGCCCCTTATTCCCAACATCAGCGAAAAAACTATAGCCTACAGCTACGTAAAACCTGTTCTCAATAAAATAGCTAAATTCATTCCTCCAAAAGACTGGACATGGTTCTATAGCTATGAACCTTTAACCAAAGATGAAGTGCGGGAATGGAAAGATTTATTTAAATCTATCTTCAAAAAAAATATAAATGAATATGCAGAACTTTACTTAGATAAAATAGGAGATGAAGACTACATAACTTATGCGGGAAGCGTATTAGAAGATAAAATGCACTCCTATTATGAAAAAGCTTTAAGTTTATGGAAAAGCAAGCACAATGGAGATTTTCCTGTTAAACTTTATAGGTGGGTTCTTAGAGAAGAATATAGAAAAAAAATGAAAGAAAACAAAAAATCAAACTTAACTCAAAATTTTTCTTTTTGAATTATTTTTAAATACTTAGGTGGTAAAATTCTTTTACTATACTGGTAAAACTTTTTTACCACCAGAGCAAATGAGCGTAGCGAATTTTGCTCATTCTTTTCTAATTAGGAAATCTTTCCATTTTTTAATCTCCATCTTTTTCTAGGAACAGGTAGTATAATTCCTTCTTCATTAATAAAAATAGAGATAGCTTTTTCATAAATATCTACTCTTTCTTCTATATTAAAATCTTCTTTGTTTTTCAAAGTATAAATAGCTTTTTCTAAAAATTCATCTTCATTTTCTGTTTTCTTATATATCTCTTGAAAAAACTCATCTTGTCTTTTTCTATACTCTTCTTCTGTATAATATTCTCCTTTAAAATACCAACAAGTCTCATAATCTGCTATTTCTTTTAAAACTTCTGCAATATACTTATAAGCTATTGTTTTTATAGTTAAATCTTTAAATTTTTCTGAATATTTTTCTTTTACAATTTTTGCAAAATCCATACAGTTAAAAATAAAAAGATTATCTTTTTCTGTCTCAATATTTTCTATAATAAAATCTTTTATTAAATCTTTCTTCTTTTGGCTTTTTATTTGTCTAGCATCCGGTAATAATTCATAATTTTTCTTAATATTATGAATAATTATTTTTAAAGGTTTACTTTTAATCAGCTCATAATCAAAATAATTTTCTAAATATTTTAAAAGTCTTCTACTTCCTCTATATGCATTAGGTCTTTCACATAAAATCTTTTTGCAAAATTCCTCTTTAAACAAATATTCTTTACCTATCTATATATCCATTCAATTCATCTCCTATTATATATTTTACTAGAGTAAACGAGATTGATGCGCTAGCATCAAATCGAGTTTAACTCACCTCATTTACTCTTCTCAAGGATATCCATAATTTCCTTTGTTGTTCTATTACTCAACCCCAATGTCTTCACCACATCTTTCCTCAAGCCTTTCCCGCATAATCCACTTTTAACCGCATAATCCACACATATAATTCCCTTGCGGCGGGTCTTAACCAGTTCTAATATTCTCTTCCTCCCCAGAGTCTCCAGTATATCTAACCCCTTCTTCACCACCACTTTATCTCGACTATCATCTCTCTCCAGCCAGCCTTCCGCATACAAATCATCCAAAAACCGCAATAATCTCTTTTTTTCTATTCCTATAATCTTCTCTACACTTTCTGCTTGTAAACTCTTAGGTCTAACATACATAAAATTCTCTTCCGCATCTTTTACACATATCCCTAATATGTACCCAAAAAATAAATCCATAGAACAAACTCGTTCTCCTTTTCCTTTTAAAAGAAAAATTATAGCATCTAACTCCATTATTAATCACTCCATTTTATTTTTTAACAAAAAACAATTCGTTTTAAATAAAATGTCAGAATTAAATTTCATAACCAATTTGATATAATCCTGACATCTTATTAAAAAACAAAACTTTTACTATATAAAAACTTAATAAAAAAATCTATTTTACTCCTTTTAGAGCAAATGAGGGTTTTGTAAAAAACCCGAATTTAGCTCATCAGCATCTCTATCTCTTCTATACTTAATTCTCCAGAATCTATCATTTCTTCCATTTCCGCAATATCTTTTCTCTCAGGAACATCTTTATACATCATTTCCATTATCTTGTCTACTCTATCTTTTGGAGTTCCCTCATCATTCTCTTTATCAAAATGATCTAAAACCGCAAGAATCACCGCATTTAATAAAAAATAATCTTCTGGTGTCAACTGTTCCTTACTCTTGGTCCATCTCCAGAGCTTACTTTCTGTTTCCCATATACTCATTATTTTTTCTCCTTTTCTTCCATCCAAGCATTTAACGCCCATTTATAAACTTTAATAGGCTGTTCTCCATATTTACTTCTAAATATCATTATAGCATTTTTATAATAATTTTGCTTAATATCTTTAATAACAATATTTCTCGTTTCATCATCTTCGATACCCATTATTTCTATATATTCTTTAATAATCTCTTCATCTGTTTTATCCTTCCGCATTAAGCTAATTACTAACTAAAGCCATTCTTCTATCTAATCTTTTGTTAAGTCCTCATAGCACTCATTCCAAACCCACACCATATACATTTTAATAGCCATTCTATTTAAAACAGGATTAACATATCCTCTTGCTAAAGTAGGAACTTTAATCTCTGTAATTAATCCTTTGGCTTGCATATCTCTTGATATTTTGCTATAAGAAGTACAAACTTCATGAGAATCTTTAAAAACTTCTTCTCTTATAAATTTTTCTACTGTTGCTTCTCTTTCTAATCTTTTCTATATTCTCTTATTTGTATCTAAACTTTTTCTAGGAAGTTTTTCATATTCTTTATAAATATCATAAATAATTATTTTATCTGCGCAACCTCTTTTTTCTATTATAACATAATTAAAAAAATCTTTCAACCATTTCAATAAAATCTATTTTTTTCTATTTATAACATAATCTGATTCTTTCAATATCTCTTTACAAAATTCTTTTTTAAAAAGATATTCATGATTTAACTAAATATCCATATATTTTAGACTCCTTTCTTATTATCATCTTATTCTAAATAAATTTTAAAACACTTAAATTAATAACCCTTGTCCAAAACATATACTCTTTATTCAAAAGAACCTTTGAATAAAGTCACTGACAACTTCTATAATTATAGGGCTTGTAAACGAGTTTATTCAAAGGTTATTATTTATCTTAGGCTTGTAAGTGAAACTGTAAAAAACATTAAAAACAAACCAACCATCGTGCGGAAACCAATAAAAAATCTAATCTTCCCTTAATAAAATATTAAAAACCGCAAACCCGCACATCCCTAAACTTCCTTGCTATTGGAAGAGAGAAAACGTATGGAGCGAGTTTGAGTGCGCTTGCGCACGAAAAGGACGCGCAATACTTTTCTCTCCTAAAGTTGCGAGCGTATATTTCGCAGGGATGGTGAGCTATTAGGTAAGTGAGCGATAGCGAACTTACCAGCGAACCAATCCCAAGAAATAGCTTGCAACAAATACCGTGGGAGATTCGCAGAAAAATTCGCTGCGCTCATTTTTCATAAGCTCACTCCCTAATGCTCGGACGCGCTAAGGCGCGCCCTGCGCAGCTCGCGTTGCTCGCATCCAAAAGCAAAATAAGTTTCATAAGACCTCCCAAGAACAACAATATAAACTACAATAAGGAATAATTAAATATCTCAATTTCTCTTTATTATCATAGTTTTTAGATATCTTAACTTTATAAAATCTATAGCCTCTAATGGTATCTTTTATAGGCATCCATATCCACTTTTCATCATTTTCTCGCCACTCTATATAATCTTTTCTTTTTCTAATAGGTTCAATATTATTCTTATTCAAATAATCATAAACTTCTTGCGGATTATCAGTAATATAAATACAAATTACTATTTGATTAGAACAAGAATACTTTCGTCCTTCTTGCTAATTAAAATAATCCGCATATCTATAAATCATTTCTTTCACTTCCATATTAGTCCTCCAAAATCATCTGTGCGGAAAGCGCACATCCAGCGAAGCAAGCTCTCTCCGCAACTGTTTCTCTTTTTCAAGCATCTTACTTGTTATAAATTCTAAGACAGCTACTATGTCTTCTTCATCTTTTAGTTCAATACTGTCTTCATAACATACTCCATAACATTTAACACTTATATTCTTTGGTATATTCTCCGTCATTTCTTCTAAAGAATCTAAATGCATATAAGTTTCTAATAATTTTGCGGCTAATTCTTTTTTCTGTTTTCTCATATATCTTCTCTCCTAATCATCTGAAAATTATAAAATATGTGCGGGAGCCGCACATCATTCTTCATCGAGGTCTTCCGCATATATCTTCTTCTCTTTTTCTTCATTTTTAGCGTCTGGAAAACTCTCTTCAATGAAATCCGCAAGTATTTCTCTTTTATTTTCTTCAAGCGTACTCTTTAAAAAATCTATAACTTTAAAAAACTTATCTTGAAGAGTTAAACTTTTTCCCATTATATAACTATCATTATTATAACAATTTACACTTATATAGCTTATATCATTTAATTTTAGACCATCTATTGTTTCTAAAGTATCATATATTTCAGCTAATATTTCTGCTTTTTCTTTATTTGAATAACTCATATATTTTCTCCTATATTTATTTCCAAGGTAAATCTCTAATCAAACCCGCATAATATGCTGCTTCCCGCAAATTACCTTCTTCTCTCAGCCTGTTATATTCTTGAAACAGACCGCCGCAACATAAATCTTCTTCAACTGGTGTTATAGGACAACATCCGCAATAACAACAATCATCTTCTCCACTCCTTCTTCTGGCTTCTTCACAAGCAAAGCAACCACTATAAGGCATCTTCATAACTGGCGGATAATATTTATCTAACCATTCTTTTTTACTATCAACCTTACCTTCTGCAATATCACTCCACATTTGTCTATGAAGTTTTTCGTAATTGCGGCCGACTATATCCTTTCGTTCTCTTTCAAATAAAAGTTCATTACGGTCTTCAACTATATTACTAATACTATGTATTTCATTATTGCGGAAGACCTTATAAACATCTAAATCTCTATTATCTCCCGCAAAAAATAAATTATCATTATATAGTTTTAAAGGATAAACAAATCTTTCATTAATAAAAAAGCCTTCTATATAAATACAAAAATCTAAATTAGCTAATTGTACATAATATCCTGTGCGCAAATCCGCTTTAGTAAATTTATTCATCATTCTTCCACCTCTTGGAGCCAATATTCCCGAATACATTCTACACACCCTTTACCAGAAGGACCTTCTGATCTACAATGATGATACATATCTAAATCTCCAGGACAAATATCTATTACTCCATTCACTTTCCTTATATTTGGATAAAGCTTTAAAAGCTCATCTTGCCGAATCTTCGTCAGTCTGTGTTCAAATTTACTTGTATAATTATGATAACATTTCGTACATGGCGATTCATCTTTTCTTTTATACTCATATTTGCAACCACTGCAACAATCATTATCTTCGTAAAGCCATTCAAAACGATTTTTTCTACAGTCACTTATATCACCGAAATCACATTCTTCACATTTTGTTTTAGAACAAGGAACAATCATTCCATTTTTCTTTGCGGAACTACTTATAGCCTCTGCAATCTTCAATATATCTTCTTTATATAATTCAAAATTTTTCATTTTATTCTCCTGCTTTTAATACCATTGTATAATGAATTTTTTCAATTCTCATACGTTCTTCAAGAATATTCATATACCCTGTCATAATAGCCAATTGTGCTTCAAGCATGGCTACTGAACAATCAGGAGTAAATGGTAATTCATTACACTTATATTTTATAATGAGTTCTTCAAGTCTTTCTTTACGAATACGCAACTGCAAATATTCAGCTACAAATCTTTCAACGTAATCATCACTCTGCATTAGAGTAATTGTATCTTTTAACTCCATATTATACCTCTTTCCATTCCAAATCCGCAATCTTTTTCGCTAATTCTCTCTTTTTATCTTTATCGTCTTCCCTCTTCCATTCATCATATAAACCACTACAACAATCAGGATGTTCTTTTGGAGTTATAGGACAATACTTACACAATTCAAAAAACTGTCCATTTTTTTCTAATTTTCTTTTATTTGCTTCTTCACAAGCATAACAATTGCTAGTCACATAATTAGCATCAAATAGTTCAATCCATTCTTCTTTACTAAAAACCTTACCATCAGCTATATCATTCCACATAGCTCTATGCATTTTCTCAAAATTTCTTTCTATCGAAGAAGATTTCCAAAGAAATGTATTGCGGATGATCGCTTTTGCGTCACGTACTCCAGTTATAACAACATCACAATCCCGCACTTCCGCAACATCTAAAAAACTTTCTTCTCTATTTTTATATTGAAGTTTATCATCATAATCAGATAATTTTATAGCATCAAGTTCTCCAATTAAAAAATCGTCAACCGCAACAAACCATTTTCCACTTTTTATTTTAACATAATAATTATTCTTTATAAAAAATCTTTCATTTTTTCCACTCCAACTCCGCAATCTCTTCACTACGAGGTCTTTTTACTTTTACTATATCTAATGCTTTATTTCTTAAATTATTAAATTCCAATTTTTCATTATAATCATCAAGAGCTATATAACAATCTCCTGACCAAAATCTTTTGCCATTAAAAACAAAATATTTACCATTTCTAAGTTTTACAATATCACCAATATCTAAAGTTTTCTTTAAATTAATATTACTCATGCGGAAATCACCTTTCTTTTCTTTTCTTTATATTAATATTATATAATATTTTTTATAAAAAATAAATAAAATGCAGAAGTATATTTAAACCTCTGCATCTCTTAATCTAGTTTGTATATATTCAGCTTTGACTATATC
>OLNF01001494.1_pt1 | contig 19817 bp, 16 predicted proteins | sample 1673061 | NCBI WGS metagenome assembly OLNF01 (sample SAMEA3136751, study PRJEB25190) | human gut metagenome
CATTTCTGTAATGATTTGCAATCAATACTCCAGAGCCTTTTCCTCGCCGTTCATCACGCGCAGGACGCCCTGTGCCAGAGCGAGCATCTCCATCTCACCGGGATAGACGGTGACGGGGGCGATCCAGCTGACGAGGTCGGTGATGGCCGCGACGGCCTCCTTGCCGTAGGCCACGCCGCCGGTCAGGATGATCTGGTCGACCTGGCCGTGCAGGGCGATGGACTTGCAGGCGATCTCCTTGGCGATCTGGAAGTAGTATGCGTCGAGCAGCTCCTGAATCTTCGCGTCGCCCTCATTGGCCTTCTCGGTCAGCACGCGCAGGTCGTTCACGCCGGTGTAGGCGACCATGCCGCCCTTGCCGACAACCATGCTGTACACTTCCTTCTGCGTATACTCACCGCTGAAGCAGGTGCGGATCACATCGCCGATGGGCAGACCGCCGGAGCGCTCGGCAGAGAACGGGCCCTCGCCGTCCAGCGCGTTCTCGACGTCGACCACGCGGCCCTTGCAGTGCGCGCCGACGGAGTTGCCGCCGCCCATGTGGCAGACGATGACGTTGATCTCGTCATAGCGGCGGCCGATGGACTTGGCATAGCTACGGGCCACGGCCTTCAGGCAGTGGAACTTGCTCTCACGGACGAACTTGGGATTGCCGGTGTAGCGGGCGACGGGGATCAGCTCGTCGACGACGGTGGGGTCGACGGTGTAGGCGGGGACGCCCCACATCTTGGACAGCTTGTCGCTCACGAGCGCGCCGAGGTTGCTGGCGTGCTGGCCGCGGGCACCCTCAAAGCAGTCCTTGACCATGGCGTCGTTGACAGAATAGGTGCCGCTGGGGATGGGACGCAGAACGCCGCCGCGGCAGGAGATTGCGTCGAGGGTCTTGCCGTCGAAGCCGCGCTTCTTGAAGCAGTCCAGAATGATATTGGTGCGGAACTCCGTCTGATCGGGGATGTTGTGATAGGGCGCGAGCTCATCAATCGTGTGGCGCAGGGTCTCCTCGAACAGCTTGTTCTCATCCTCGAAGACAGCGATCTTCGTGGACGTGGAGCCGGGGTTGATTACCAGAATTTTGTGTGACATGCTTTTGTTTCCTCCCAATGGAATTTCAATTCATTTTCCAGCCGCGGGGCTGTTCCGCCCCCGAGCTGCGTATCTCTTTTCGGTAAAAGCGCGTACAGGGCATGTCCGGTCAGCCCGGGCATGCCCTGTACGGTGTTTTCAGGGCATACGTTTTCCGATTCGGATGTGCGATGCTCCTTTTTCAGATAGGTTTTTGTGCCTTACTTCATGTCGGGGTACGCCTTGCGGACGTACTCGTCGATGCGGCGGATGGCCTCCTTGAGGTTCTCGTCGGAGTTGGCAAACACCAGACGCAGATACCCCTCGCCCATCGCGCCGAAGGCCGTGCCGGGCACGCAGATGACGTGCGCGCCGCGGATCAGCTCCTCGGCGAACTCCTGAGAGCTCTTGCCGAAGGCCTTGATGTTCACGAAGGCATAGAAGCTGCCCTTCGGCTTGGCGCAGGTGAAGCCGGGCACCGCGTTGATGCCGTCGACCAGAATGTCGCGGCGGCGGGTGTAGTCGGCCACCATGCTCTTCACGCACTCGTTGCTGCTGAGCGCCTCGGCGGCGGCGACCTGCGAGAAGCTGGACACGCACGACACAAGGCCCTCGTTCAGCTTCGCCATCTCCTTGATGTAGTTCGGGTCGCTCATCAGCAGAAAGCCGATGCGCCAGCCCGTCATGGCATAGGTCTTCGAGAAGCTGTTGAGGACCACAACGTGATCGCGCACCTCGTCGATCTCCGCCATGGAGAACGCCTTCACGCCGTCATAGACGATGGCGTCATACGGCTCGTCGGAGAAAACCCACAGGTTATGCTTCTTCACGACCTCGGCAATCGCGCGCACATCCGCCTCGCTCATCACCGCACCCGTCGGGTTGCAGGGGGAGTTGACGATAATCGCCTTCGTCTTCGGCGTGATGCACTTCTCGATGTCGGCCGCCGTCATGTTGAAGCCGTTCTCCTCGTGAGCCGGCACCGGCACGGGAACCGCGCCCACGATCTTCGCCTGACCATAGTAGTTGGCAAAGCCCGGATCCGGAACCAGAATCTCATCGCCCGGATTCAGCAACGCCAGCATGCCCAGCGTCAGACCCTCCAGAGCGCCCACAGTCACGATCACGTTCTCCGCCTTATAGCCCGCCCAGTGGCTCTTCTGATAGCGCTTGGCAATCGCCTCGCGCAGCACCGGCAGGCCGGCATTCGGCGCATAGTGCGTGTAATTCTCGTCGAGCGCCTTCTTCGCCGCCTCCTTGATGTAGGCAGGCGTCTCAAAGTTCGGCTCGCCCAGCGTCAGTGCGATGACATCGTCATACCCCGCCGCCAGATCGAACATCTTCCGGATTCCCGACGCCGGATACGTCTTCGCCAGATTCGACAAACGCAGTTCCATGTCTTTCACCTCAAATAAATTACTTGTTCCAATCGTTGCGGATGCGGTTCCAGGTGGCGTCGCGCTCGGCGATGACACGCTCGAAGTCGTGGGCGTCAAAGTTCGCGAAACGGCTCTGCTTCTTCAGATAATCCTCGACGGAGGTGAACTCCTTCGGGTCGCGGTTGATCTTGAACTTGCCGTTCTCGTACTCGGCCAGATACCACAGACCGCAGTCAACGGCCTCCTTGCCGATATCAATCGTCACATCCGTCGGCGTGCCCCAGCCGGTCGGGCAGGGAGCCATCACGTGGATGTAGGACGTACCGTCGGTGTTCATGGCCTTCTCAACCTTCGCCATGAAGTCCTCAGGATAGCCCAGGGACGCCGTCGCGGCATAGGGGATGCCGTGCGCGGCCACGATCTCGAACATGCGCTTCTTGCTGCTCTGGCTGCCGTGGAAGTTCTTGCCGGAGGGCGTGTTCGTCGTCTTCATGCCGTAGGGGGTCAGACCGGACTTCTGAACGCCGGTGTTCATATACGCCTCGTTATCGTAGCAGATGAAGATCGCCTTATCGTTGCGGTCGATCATGCCGGACAGAGCCTGCAGGCCGATATCGGCCGTGCCGCCGTCGCCGGCGAAGCCCACAACGTGGTAGTCCTCAAGACCCTGTGCCTTCGCACCGGCCAGAATGCCGCTCATCGCGGCCGCCGTACCAGCGAAGGGAGGAATCATGCCGTTGACATACAGGGGCATATGCGGATAGATAAAGGCAACCGTAGACATGCAGTTCGGCGGCATCACCGCGATTGTACGCTCACCCAGCACCTTCAGCGCCAGGCGGATCGCCAGGGCCGCGCCGCAGCCGGGACAGGCCTTATGGCCATAAAAGAGTTCCTTATTTGTCATCGTCTTTGCGTTAAGCGCCACAAATATCCCTCCTCAGATTCACAAAGCTGGCCTCGCCAACCTTGGCAGTCCCGGCCAGAAGCTCCTCATAGATCTTCTCAATGTCGGTCTTGTAGATGCTGCGGCCGCCCAGACCGCCGACGTAGTTCGCCGCGGGAATCTCCACGCCCGCGCTCTTCAGAGCGGAGCACACGTCCGTATACACAACGCCCTCGAAGCCGAAGCTCACATCCTTCTCCAGAACGCCCACGAACTTCGCATTCTTCACGACCTCCACGATTTCCTTGACCGGGAACGGACGCATGCAGCGGATCTTCAGCAGGCCGACCTTCTTGCCCTGCTCGCGCATCTCGTCGACCACGCAGCGGGTCGTACCGGCCACGCTGCCGAGGGTGATCAGGATCGCCTCAGCGTCGTCGCACTTGTAGGCCTCCACAACGCCGCCGTAGCTGCGGCCGAAGGTCTCGCCGAACGCCTTGTCCGCCGCCTTGATCTTCTCCACGGCGTTCAGCATCGCCTGATGCTGCTGATAACGGAACTCCATGTTGTACAGAGGACCGGCAGTGATGCAGGTGGCCTTGGGGTTGTCGAGATCCATGCGGTTGGCAAACTGCTGATAGGGGATGTACGCGTCGACCTTATCCTGATCGACCGTGTGCAGCAGCTCATAGGTGTGGGTCAGCACGAAGCCGTCCAGATTCACCATGACGGGCAGCATCACATCGGGATCCTCAGCGACCTTGTATGCCTCGAGAATCGTGTCATACGCCTCCTGCGCGTTTTCGGCGTACATCTGGATCCAGCCGCTCTCCAGCTCAGCCAGGGAGTCACGCTGGTCGCCGTAGATGTTCCAGGGCGCCGCGATGGAACGGTTTGCGTTCATCATGACGATGGGGAAGCGGGAGCCGCTCGCGTAGTGCAGGCCCTCGACCATGTACAGCAGGCCCTGGCTGGACGTCGCCGTGAAGGTACGCGCACCGATCGAGCTCGCGCCCAGGCAGGCGCACATCGCGCTGTGCTCGGACTCAACGTACATGTACTGGCTGTTCAGGGAGCCATCCTCCACGAAATCGCTCAGCCGCTCGACCACGATGGTCTGCGGGGTGATGGGGTAAGCGGCGATCACATGGGGCTTCGCCTGACGCACGGCCAGCGCGACTGCCTCGTCGCCGGAAACAAACAGCTTCTCGCTCATACTTCCGTCTCCTTTACCATGGTAATTGCGCCCAGCTTGCAGGCGCGATTGCAAACGCCGCAGCCCTTGCAGTAATCGTAGTCGATCTCCAGATGCTCGCCGGACTTGTCAATCGCACCGTCCGGACAGACCAGGAAGCAGCGCAGGCACTTCACGCACTTCTCGGTGTCGATCACCGGGCGGAACGTACGCATGCCGGAGCTGATGTCATGCAGCTGGCCCGTCGGAAAGGCCGGACCCATGGGGATCTTTTCCACCACATAGCTCAGATCAGCCTGGGGTCTTTCCATTTACAGTCCCTCCTTTACGACCTCGTAGGTCTTCTTCAGCAGTTTCTTGTTCTTCTCACGCAGCTTCGGGGCCAGCTGGTTGTCGATAGCTGCCTCCACGGCCTCCACGCTCGTGATGCCCGTCGCGGCGATCAGCGCGCCCAGCAGGGGCACGTTCGTGATGGGGCGGCCCAGAATCTCCAGCGCCAGACCCGTCGCGTCGACGGTCACAACGTTGCAGCCCTCAATGGCGAACTCCGCCTTGTCGCGCGTCGTGTTCACGATCACGGTCGCGCCCGGCTTCAGGCCGTTGCGCACGGGATCACCGAACAGCGTGTCATCCAGAACGATCGCGATGTCGCACTCGACGACCTCGCTGCGGTCCGTGATGGGCTTGTTGTCGATACGGGTGAACGCGAAGACCGGCGCGCCGCGGCGCTCAGGTCCGAAGGACGGAAATGCCAGTGCGTACTTCCCCTCGTACAGGGATACCGCGCAGCCCAGCAGCCGCGCCGCGGTGAAGGCGCCCAGGCCGCCGCGGCCATGCCAGCGAATTTCTGTCATGGAATTACCTCCTTGATTTTTCAGAAAAGCCTTCCGGCTTTTTTGTCGTGTTATGTTGGCGAAATCCTCCGCCGAAAAGAACTCTCTTTTGCTGCAGTGATTCCCGGGTGCACGCGCCCGGAGGATGTGCTTCAAAATATGTTGGGCATATTTAGGAGTAAAGGTGGAAAAGAAAAGAATTCAATGATTGTAATGAGGTATAAAAGAAGACAATCGTTTGGGCGATGCACCCGGGCTCCCTGCATTCTGAAAAGAGAAGATGGATAGCGTAATTTACTTCTCAGCCTTCACAGCCTTGATGGACTCGATCAGCTCGGGGACGACCTTGAACAGGTCGCCGACAATGCCGTAGTCCGCGACCTCGAAGATCGGGGCGGTATCGTTCTTGTTCACCGCGATGATGCACTCGGAATCCTGCATACCGGCCTTGTGCTGGATCGCGCCGGAGATGCCGAGGGCGATGTAGACCTTCGGGTGGACGGTCTTGCCGGTCTGGCCGACCTGGTGGTCAGCGGAGATCCAGCCAGCGTCTACGCACGCGCGGCTCGAGCCAACAACGCCGCCCAGAACCTCGGCCAGCTCCTCGGCCAGCGCGATGCCCTTCTCGACGTCCTTGCTGATGCCGCGGCCCACGGACACGATGAAGTCCGCGCCGATCAGGTCGACGAGCTTCTTCGCCGCCTTCACCGTCTCGGTGACCTCGGTCTTGATATCGCTGGCAGCCAGCTCGAACGCGGGATGCAGAATCTCGACGTTCTTCTTGCACTCGCGCTTCTTCATCACGCCGGGGCGAACCGTCGCCATCGCGGGACGGAAGCGCGGGCAGATGATGGAGGCCATCAGGTGGCCGCCGAAGGCGGGACGCGTCATCTTCAGGTCGCGATCCACGGGATGCGGCTCACGGTTGATCATCACGGTGCCCAGCTTCTCGATGCGCTCCTCGGGCAGCGTGGAGGCCTCCTTCAGGAAGCCCTTGTAGTTCGGCATGTCGATGTCGAGGTGCGTGCAGTCCGCGCACAGACCCGTGTGCAGGCGCGCCGCGCAGCGGGGCGCCAGGTCACGGCCGATGTTCGAGGCACCGAACAGCAGCACCTCGGGCTTCAGCTCCTCAACCGCCTCCACGATCACCTTCGTGTAACCGTCGGTCGTGAAGTCCTTCAGCAGCGGGCTATTGTACACATACACCTTGTCCGCGCCGTAGTTGCCCAGCTCCGCCGCGATGCCGTCGACGTTGTCGCCCAGCAGGATGCCGCACAGCTCAACGCCCAGCTCGTCGGCCAGCTTCCGGCCCTCGGAGATCAGTTCAAAAGTGGTGGGCATCATCTCGCCCTGACGCTGCTCGCAGAACACCCATACGTTCTTGAACGCGCCGATATCAGCACTGTTAAAAGCCATATTCTTTCTCCTCCCTTAGATGATGTGCTTGGCGGCAAGAATGCCGGCCAGCTTGTCGGTGGTTGCCTTGTCAGCGCCCTCGAGCATCGTGCCCGCACCCTTCTGGGGAGGCGTAAAGGAGGTCAGAATGTTGGTGGGAGAACCGGCCAGACCGATCGTGCTCTTGTCGATCAAGGGGTGATCCTTCAGCGTCTCGTAGGTCATCGTGACCAGCGGCTTGCTGTAGGCCTCGAACGCGCCGCCGACGGACAGGTAGCGGGGCTGGTTCAGCTCCTTGATGCAGGTGATCATGCAGGGGGTGCTGACCTTGACGGTCATGTAGCCATCCTCGAGCATGCGCTTGACGGTCAGGGTATTGCCGTCCTTCTTGATCTCACCGGCGTAGGTGACCTGCGGCAGATGCAGCTTCTCAGCGATCTGCGGGCCGACCTGCGCGGTGTCACCGTCGATGGCCTGACGGCCCGCGAGGATGATGTCGTCGGACTCGACGCCGTAGGTGTCGATCGCGGCGGCGATGATCTGGGAGGTCGCGTACGTGTCGGAGCCGCCGAACTCACGGGCGGTAATCAGAACGCCCTCGTCGACGCCCATCGCCATCAGCTCGCGCAGCATGCCCTCAGCCGGCGGCGGGCCCATCGTGAAAGCCACGACCTTGCAGCCCAGCTCGTCCTTCAGAGCCAGAGCCGCCTCAACGGCGTTCATGTCATCGGGGTTGATGATGGTCTGCATGGACGCACGGTCCAGAGTGCCATCGGGGTTCACGGCCACCTTACCGGAGGTATCGGGAACCTGCTTCACAGTGACGATGATTTTCATTTTACCTTTTACCTCCTCAATTACTTGCCCAGCACGGCGCGGGAAATGACCACCTTGTGGATCTCGCTGGTGCCTTCGTAAATTTCCGTGATCTTTGCATCGCGGTACATCCGCTCCAGAGGATAGTCGTGCATATAGCCGTAGCCGCCGTGGATCTGCAGTGCCAGATTCGTGACGAACCGCGCGTTTTCAGAGGCGTTGAGCTTGCACATAGCCGCCTCCTTGCCGAAGGGCTTGCCGCTGTCATCCAGATACGCGGCGTAGTAGGTCAGCCACTTGGCCGCCTCAGTCTTGGTAGCCATATCCGCCACATACCACTGCAGGCCCTGCAGCGTGGCGATGGGCTTGCCGAACTGGACACGTTCGTGCATATATTTCACCGTCAGCTCCAGCGCACCCTCGGCAAGGCCGATGCTCTGGGCGCCCACGCCGATGCGGGCGCCGTCCAGCGCCTGCATGGCGATCTTGAAGCCCTTGCCCTCCTGCCCCAGCAGGTTCTCCGCCGGTACGCGGCAATCCTCGAAGATCAGTTCCGCGGTCTCGCTGCCCCGCAGGCCCATCTTGTTCTCCACCTTGCCCACCGTGAAGCCGGGCGTACCGGCCTCCACAATGATGGCGGACATCCCCTTCAGCCCCGCAGCGGGGTTCGTCAGGGCGAACACCACCAGCACACCGGCACGGCTGCCGCCGGAGATGAAGCATTTGGTGCCGTTGAGCACATACTCGTTGGTCTCCGTATCCAGAATGGCCGTGGTCTGGGCCCGGGCCGCGTCGCTGCCGGCGCCGGGCTCCGTCAGGGCAAAGGCGCCCAGCTCGCCGCCCTTGGTCAGGCGGGGCAGGTACTTCTGCTTCTGGGCCTCGGTGCCGTACTTGGCGATGGCCTGGGGTGCGATGAGGTGGATGGACAGGGTGGCTGCGGAAGCCATGCACTTCTTGGCGAACTCGGACACCGCGATGACCTCCTCGGTCATGCCGCCGCCCACACCGCCGTACTCCTTGGGCACACCGATGCCGGTGAAGCCGTAACGTGCCATCTGCTTGAAGTTCTCCACGGGGAAAACGTGGGTCTCATCCAGCTCCGCCGCGGTGGGCTCCAGTGTATTTTCTGCAAACTGCTGTGCCGCCTTCTTCAGCAAAGCCTGCTCTTTTGTCAGTTCAAAATTCATGTCTTGCTCCTTTCTCTTCCGATCCTCTATTTCCATTCAAAAACGCCGCGGTTCAGCACGGGTTTTCCTGTTTTCAAATTCATCAGGCGGAAGTATGCCTGCTTCTCACCTGCATGCCACAGCTCCAGCCGCACCGGCGTATCCGGATACAGCACGCTGCTCATCTGGGCGGCCATGCGCGTCATGCGCTCCGGCTCCCCGGGGATCAGGGCCGCTATCGCCATCCGGCAGGCAAAGCCGAAGGAACAAAGGCCCTGCATAAAGGAGGACTCAAAGCCCATCTTCTGCGCATATTCCGGATCTACATGCACCAGGTTGGTGTCCCCCGTCAGCCGGTACAGCAGATTCTGCACGGGGCTGATATAGTCGTCTGCTTCCACATCCGGCTTCCGCTCCGGAATGACCACGGGGCTCTTGGGCATGGGCTTCCCGCCAAAGCCGCCGGCCTCGTGGAAAAATGTGGTGGAATAATTGGTGCAGACCGCGTTGCCGGCCTCGTCCCGCACATCCACCCGCGTCTTGATCACCGCGCCCTTGCCTTCGCCCCGATCGTACACGTCGGTGATCACATCCTGATACTGAAACGTTCCCTTGATCGGATCGATGGGGCGGTGCATGATGATCTCATGATCCATGTTCAAAAAAGAAATGGTGGGCTTGATCAGTTCGTTGGCGATCATGGAGGCGGGCAGCGGCATCCATTGATACGGCTTTACATTCACCGTGCCCCAGTAGGGGATCGTCCCGTAGGTGGGCAGCGCTTTCAGAACCTTTTCATAGGTGTATTGCAGATCCTCCGCCTTGGCACCCACCGCCAGCGCGTACAGTGCGATGTCCCGCCAGTTGTACTCCATATAGCGGGGTTCCGTCCGCAGTCCTATCAGCTGTGTCAGATCGACCTTTTCCATGGTCAAGCTCCCTTCTCGTATTGTTTTACCTCAGAAACGGGCGCACCAACATGAAGTTGGTGCGCCCGTCTGTCGCAGGCGCAACGCTGCCTGGCTCTTTATTCCTTTTCGGCAGCCAGCTTCTTGTAGTAGGCCAGCCGCTCCATGGCGTCCTTCTCGGTCTTTTCCAGAAGGCCCTCCGCCTCATCGGGGAACGCCTTCAGCAGGGAGGCGTAGCGGACCTCGTTCATCAGGAACTCGCGGAAGGACATGGTGGGCTCCTTGGAATCCAGCGTGAAGGGATTCACGCCGGTACCCACCAGCTGGGGATTGTAGCGATACAGCGCCCAGTAGCCGCAGTCCACGGCGTGCTTGGCTTCCATCTGGCTCAGACCCATGCCGGTCTTGATGCCGTGGTTGATGCAGGGGCAGTAGGCGATGACGATGGAGGGGCCGGGATAAGCCTCGGCCTCGGCCAGCGCCTTCAGCGTCTGCGCCTTGTCGGCGCCGATGCACACCTGCGCCACGTAGATGTAGCCGTAGGTCATGAAGATGCGGCCCAGATCCTTCTTCTTGGTACGCTTGCCGCTGGCGGCAAACTTGGCGATCGCCGCGGTGGGGGTCGCCTTGGAAGCCTGTCCGCCGGTATTGGAATACACCTCGGTATCCAGCACCAGAACGTTGATGTTCTCGCCGGCTGCCAGAGCGTGGTCCAGTCCGCCGTAGCCGATGTCGTAAGACCAGCCGTCGCCGCCGATGAGCCACTGGGAACGCTTGGGCAGATAGTCCTTGTTCTCGTACAGCTCGGTCAGCAGTTCGCTGCTCTCCTTCACGGGCTCCAGAGCGGCGATCACGCGGTCCGCGCGCTCGCGGGTACCCTCGGACACCATCTGGTTGTCCAGCCAGTCCGTCAGCGCCGCATCCAGCTCGCTGCTGGCGTGGAGCTCCAGGATCTTCTTGGCCAGAGAGGCCATCTCCTTCTGCACCTGACGGGTACCCAGGAACATGCCCAGGCCGAATTCGCCGGTATCTTCAAACAGGGAGCTGTTCCACGCGGGGCCGCGGCCCTTTTCATTCTTGCAGTAAGGCGCGGAAGGCACGCTGCCGGAGAACACATGGGCGCAGCCGGCGGAGTTGGCGATCATCATGCGGTCGCCGAACAGCTGGGTGACCAGCTTGATGTAGGGCGTCTCGCCGCAGCCGGCACAGGCGCCGGAGAACTCGAACAGGGGCTTTTCGAACTGGCTGCCCTTGACGGTGAGCTTGTTGAAGGGGTTCTTCTTCTCGGGCAGAGCGGCCACGTAGTCCCAGCGAGCGGCCTCGTCCTGCTCCTGCTCCAGCAGGCGCATATCCAGAGCCTTCTCCTTGGCGGGACACACGTTGACGCAGTTGCCGCAGCCGGTGCAGTCGTTGGGGGAAATGGCAATGCGGAACTGATACTCCTTGGCGCCGTTGGCAGGCTTGGTCACATAGCCCTCGGGAGCCGCCGCAGTCTCTTCCGGTGTGGTCAGGATGGGACGGATGCAGCCGTGGGGGCACACAAAGGAGCACTGGTTGCACTGGATGCACTTCTCGGCGTCCCAGTGGGGCACGCGGATGGCAACGCCGCGCTTTTCGTAAGCGGAGGTGCCGGTAGGATACGCGCCGTCCTGCACGGGCAGCAGGCCGCTGACGGGGATGTTGTCGCCCTCCATGCGGTTCACGGGCTCCAGGAAGTTCCTGATGTAGTCGGGCACCTCTCTGGTCTCGGCCGCAGGCGCGTCCACAGCGTCCGCCCAAGACGCGGGCACAGCCACCTTGTGAAGGCCGGTGATGCCCTGATCCACGGCGGCACAGTTCATGGCCACCACATCGTCGCCCTTCTTGCCGTAGGTCACGGCGATGGAATCCTTCAGATACTTGACGGCATCCTGAATGGGGATGATGTCCGCCAGCTTGAAGAACGCGGACTGCATGATCATATTGGTGCGGTTGCCCAGACCCAGATTGCGGGCGATGTCCACAGCGTCGATGGTGTAGAACCGGATGTGGTGCTGCGCCAGATAGCGCTTCATCTCGGCGGGCAGGTTGTGCTCCAGCGCCGCATCGTCCCACATGGTGTTCAGCAGGAAGGTGCCGCCGTCCTTCAGACCGGCCAGAACGTCATACTTGCTGACATAGGACTGCTGGGAGCAGGAGATGAAGTCCGCCTTGTCGATCAGATAGGTGGAGCGGATGGGGGTGTCGCCAAAGCGCAGATGGGATACAGTGACGCCGCCGGACTTCTTGGAGTCGTAGGCGAAATAAGCCTGCGCATACTTGTCAGTGTTGTCGCCGATGATCTTCACGGCGCTCTTGTTGGCGCCCACGGTGCCGTCGGAGCCCAGACCCCAGAACTTGCAGGCGGTGGTGCCGGCATGGTCGATGACGATCTCATCCACGGCAGGCAGATTGCTGTCGTACATGTCGTCGATGATGCCCACGGTGAAATGATCCTTGGGACACGCGGCCTTCATGTTCTCAAACACCTGATAGATGTGGTACGGACGAATGTCCTTGCCGCCCACGCCGATACGGCCGCCCACCACCACGGGCTGATGCTCTCTGCCGTAGAACGCGGTCTTGACATCCATGTACAGGGGCTCAGCCTGCGCATTGATCTCCTTGACGCGGTCCAGCGCGGTAATGACCTTCACGGTCTTGGGAATGTATTTGAAGAAGTGCTCCAGAGAGAACGGGCGGTACAGATGCACGGTCAGCAGGCCGACCTTCTCGCCCTTGGCGTTCAGCGCGTCCACCACTTCCTCGATGGTCTGGGTCATGGAACCGATGGCCACGATCATGCGCTCCGCATCCGGCGCGCCGTAGTAGTTGAACAGGTGGTAATCCCGTCCGGTGAGCTTGTTGATCTCACCCATGTAGGATTCTACCACATCGGGCAGTTCTTTCCAATACTTATTGATGACCTCGCGCTGCTGGAAGTGGATATCGGCGTTCTGCACGGTGCCGCGGACGCTGGGATGATCGGGATTCATGGCGCTGCGGCGGAAGGCGTTGATGGCGTCCTTGTCTACCAGCTGTGCCAGCTCGTCATACTCCAGCACCTCGATCTTCTGGATCTCGTGGCTGGTGCGGAAGCCGTCAAAGAAGTGCAGGAACGGCACGCGGCCCTTGATGGCGCTCAGGTGTGCCACGGCTGCCATGTCCATGGCCTGCTGCACGCTGGCAGAGGACAGCATGGCAAAGCCGGTGGTGCGGATGGTCATCACATCGCTGTGGTCGCAGAAGATGCCCAGACCGTTGGAGGCCACCAGTCGGGAGGCCACATGGAACACGCCGGGCAGCAGCTCGCCTGCGATCTTGAACATATTGGGGATCATCAGCATCAGGCCCTGAGAGGAGGTGTAGGTGCTGGTGAGGGCGCCCGCCTGCAGGGAGCCGTGAACAGCGCCGGAAGCGCCGCCCTCGGACTGCATCTCTACCACCTGCACGGTCTCGCCGAAGATATTCTTCTTGCCGGTGGCGGCCCACTCATCAATGTGCTGGGCCATGTCGGAGGAAGGGGTAATGGGGTAGATGGCGGCCACGTCGGTAAAGGCATAGGAAGCGTATGCCGCCGCGGTGTTGCCGTCCATGGATTTCATTCTGCGTTTCGTCATTTCTGCTGCTCCTTTCGATTACTTGCTCTGCTGAGCCAGTTTCTTCTCGATCAGCTTGCCCAGCTTCATCACGCCCTCGCGGATCTTCTCCGGAGAATTGTTGCCGAAGCTCATGCGCATGCAGTTGCGGCCCGCGCCGCTGCCGCCCACGAAGAAGCCCGCGCCGGCCACGAATGCCACGCCCACTTCCGGATCAGTACTGGACTCCTTCAGCAGCTCCGCGGTGTCAATGTCGCCGGGCAGCTCCACCCAGGTGAACAGGCCGCCGTCGGGGAAGCTGTGCTTGGTGCCCTCGGGGAAATACTTGTCGATGCACTCCAGCATGGCGTCCCGACGCTGGCGGTACAGGTCGCACAGCATCTTGTGGTGTGCGGGATAGTAGCCGCGCTTGAAGAACTCGGCGCACAGCACCTGGGGCAGCATGGAGGTATGGGAGTTGGTGGCGGACTTGGCCTCCGTCAGATAGTGGATGGTCTCCGGCTCCGCCATCACATAGCCCAGGCGCACGCCGGGGGAGAAGATCTTGGAGAAGCTGTTGGCCACCACCACGTTGCCCACGGTGTCGAAGCACTTGATGGGAGGCAGGTCCTCTCCGCTGTATCGAATATCACGGTAGGGGTCGTCCTCCAGCACCAGCACATTGTACTTGGCGGACAGCTCCGCCACCTTCTTCCGGCGTTCCAGGCTCAGAGTACGGCCGCTGGGATTCTGGAAGGTGGGGATCACGTAAATCATTTTGGGATGGTACTTCTGGATCTTCGCCTCCAGATCGTCCATCTTCATGCCGTCCTCGTCCATGTCCACGCCAATGCACTTGGCCTCGAACATCTCAAAAATCTCCACGGAGTGTACGAAGGTGGGGGATTCTACCAGAATCACGTCGCCCGGGTCAATATAGACCTGGCAGGTCAGGTTGATGCCCTCCAGGCCGCCGGCCACCACCATCACATTGTCAGTGGTACACTTCACACCCTTGGGGAGCAGCAGCTCGTTGACAATGACCTCTTTCATGTCCTTGGTGCCGCTGAGAGGGCCGTACTGCAGAGCCTCCACGCCGCGCTTGTCCTTCCGGATGACCTCATCCGTCAGCTGGCGCAGGATGTCGATGGGCAGGGCCTCCTTGGCCGGCGCGCCGCCGCCGAAAGAAATAATATCGGGGTTTGTCATCGCGCCAAATAAGTTGCTGACCACGTTGGCCGTGTAGGCCATGGCGCCCATGCGTTTTGCGTATTGTATCATAAAATGCTCCTCCTTTTCCTTACCGCGGTGTTTTCTGCCGCGCCGACACATGGCGGTCATGCCGGTATGGTCGGTTGTCTGCATTGTAGCACTATGCGGCGCATCTGTCTCCGCAAGTAATTCACACCCCACTTGAATTTTCTTCAACGCAAAGCTGTGCAGAGTGTGCTATGATACCTGCATACAAGCGAAGCGCTTTGTGCGTTCTGTCTACCGTCTGAAAAGACGGCGTCGGCAGAAGGCCGATCTGACAAAACAGGACAAGGAGGAACCCCCCATATGAAAAAACGCATTGTCTGTTTCGGCGATTCCAATACCTGGGGCTATATTCCCATTACCGGTGAGCGATATGACGAGAGCATCCGCTGGCCGGCCCGCCTGCAGGAAAAGCTGGGCTATCAGGACTACACCGTGGTCGAGGAAGGTCTCACCGGACGCACCACCGTCTTTGACGATCCCTTTGATCCGGAGCTGAACGGTCTGAAGACCATGCCCGCAGTCCTCCGCAGCGCGGCTCCTATTGATGTATTGGTCTTTATGCTGGGCACCAACGATTTTCAGTCCAATATTCCCGCCGGCAATCCCATCTCCACCGCCCGCGCCGTGCAGTATATGCTGGAAACGGCACGAAAGCTGGGGGTCGACCGTCCCGGCGAGAAGATGAAGATCCTGCTGATCTCTCCGGTAGAGATCACGGAGGATCGCCTGACCTTCAAGGAAAACGATGTGACGGATCAGACCAGCATCGACAACAGCCGCCAGCTGGGCAAGTGCCTGCGCACCGTGGCCGAGCAGCTGGATGTCGAGTTCATCGACGCGGCTCAGTTCATCAAGCCCGGCAAGGTGGACGGCGTCCATCTGGACGAGGAGGGCCACGCCAAAATGAGCGAGCTGGTCTATGAAATGGTACACACCATGCTTTCCTGAAGTTCCCCCTGTTGTAATTGGGCTGTCAGCCCTGTGTTACAAAATTAAATAGAAGAGGAGATCAAGAGAAAATGGAAGAAAAAAATGTCAAACGCTCTAAATTCAGCTCCAACCTCGGCATGATGCTGGCCTGTATCGGCGGCGCTGTCGGCCTGGGCAATGTTTGGGGCTTCCCCTCCAAGCTGGGCCGCGGCGGCGGCTTCTACTTCCTGATCATCTACGTCGTGGTGGCGCTGCTGCTGGGCATTCCCATGACCCTGTCCGAGTACGCGATTGGCCGCAAGATGCGCAAGGGCCCCATCGCAGCCTGGACAGAGCTGAACCGGAAATGGAAGTTCGTCGGTATCCTGAACGCCATCGTCTGCGTAGGCGTTATGGGCTTCTACTGCCTGCTGTTCGGCTGGATCATCAAGTACATGGTGGAATTCGGCATCGCGATCTTTAATCCCGCCAGCACCTTCTGGACCATGGACAGCGCCGAATACTTCTCCATGTTCATCTCCAACCCTGTGGAGCCCCTGGTCTGGACCTTCCTGGGCCTGCTTCTCGCCTATCTCTGCGTCCGCAAGAACATGGCCGGCGGTATCGAGAAGGCCTGCAAGTGGATGATCCCCGCGCTGGTCGTTCTGCTGATCGTTGTGGCCATCCGCGCCTGCACCCTGCCCGGCGCCGAGGCGGGCATCGAGTTCCTGTTCCAGCCCAGCACCGAGAATGTTATGAGCTCCGGCGGCTGGCTCACCGTGTTCGGCATCGCCCTGGCCCAGATGTTCTTCTCCCTGAACGTCGGCTTCGGTACCAACCTGATGTATGGCTCCTATGCCCCTGACGACAGTGACCTGGCCAAGAATGCCCTGCTGGTTCCTCTGGGTGACATGGTCGTCGCTCTGCTGGCCGCTCTGGCCACCATTCCCGCCGCTTTTGCATTTGGCTATTCCCCCTCTACCGGCGCAGGTATGCTGTTCATCACCATGAAAGCCGTCTTTGAGAGCATGCCCGGCGGCGCCATTTTCGGCTTCATGTTCTTCGTTGCCGTGTTCTTTGCCGCTATCAGCTCCGTGATCGGTATGACCGCTGCCAACGCCGCCATCCCCTGCGAGCACTGGGGCTGGAGCAACAAGAAGGGCACCCTGCTGGCGCTGGCCGCCAACTTGATCATCGCCATCCCCGTTTCTCTGGGTTACAGCTCCCTCAGCGGCGTGCGCATGCTGAGCTGGATGGGCAAGGATACCGACATTCTGGACTCCATCGACTACCTGTGCGAGAACTGCTTCGCCACTGTGGCAGCCCTGGCTCTGTGCATCTTCGTTGGCTGGATCTGGAAGCCCGCTGCCGTTATCGAGGAGGTAGAAAAGGGCGGCAAGTTCAAGTTCACTTGGAAGAGTATCTTCACCTTCCTCATCCGCTACATCTGCCCCATCATCACGCTCATCGTGGTGCTCAGCTCTATCGGTATTATCTCCCTGTGATTTTTCCGCCTCATTCCCCTTTTTCTCTGCATTTTCCCGGCGCGAAAAAAGCGGACGCTGTTCAGCAGCGTCCGCTTTTTTCTATGCTTCTTCAGTTTTCTGCTGCACTCAACGGAAGTAGGGCAGCTCTTCGGGATATCGCTGCGCCACATAATCCTGCACCGTCCGCACGAAGATCTTCGTCACGGGGGTCACGTACTCGCTGCGCTGTGTAGCGATACCGATGGTGCGGAACGGCGCGCCCTCGATAGGAAACACGCGGATGTTTCCGCCCAGATAGTCCAGCACCAGCTCCGGCATAATGCTGATGCCCTGTCCGCTTTCCACCATGGCGATAATCAGCGCGTCATCTGCCAACTGGTGCGGATTTTCCATCTCGATATTGTTGGCGGACAGGAAGGCCCGCGCGTCAAAGTCGGATTCCGCGTGCGGCAGGATCAGCGTGTTCTTCCGCAGATCCTCCAGCGTAATATAATCTCCGTTTTCCGCTTCAAAGGACTTCGGCGTAATGCACATCAGTCTGTCATGCAGCAGCGGGTACGCCGGAATGCTGCCAGTGATAGGCACCGATACAAATGCCGCGTCCAGCTCCCCATTTGCCACAGCCGCCTCCAGTCCGGTATAGCTGCCCTGGTGAATATACATCTTGATCTGGGGATACTCCTTCTGCATCCGCAGCATAATGTCAGGCATCCAATTGCAGCCCACGCTGCTGAATACGCCCACATTCAGGATACCGGTACGTATATCACAGATCCGCACGATCTCCTGCTGCAGCCGCTCCTCCGCCTTCAGCGCATAGCGGACATGGGGGATCAGCTCCTGACCGTATTGGGTCAGCCGCAGACCATCGCGGTTGCGGACCACCAACTGCATTCCCAGCCGTTCCTCCAGCTTTCGCAGAGAATGGCTCACCGCAGATGGTGTCAGGTGTACGATCTCCGCCGTTTTTGTCAGGCTGTTGGTGCTGGCCACCAAATCAAAAATACGATAACTGATGTCTATCACAAGTATCCTCCTTTCTTACCATTCTGTCGTGCTGTATCCCCCGTGACGGTGGTTACTTTGACAGTGCGGCGCGTTTTTTTCAATACATTATTGTGCAAGATTCAACACGGGTTGAATCTCTTTCATTTTGTTATTGTAGCCTTTTTGCGAGAGCTTGGCAAGTGCGGCGGCACATAAATCTGCACAATTTACGTTTTTTCTCTGTACGGATACCCCCAGCGCCGCAGACGCGTATCATGCAGTGTGTGCATGATAGCGTCCGGCACGGGGAACGGGCCGCGACCGGCAGCAGGCATACAAGGGGTGACAAACCCTGCACACTGTGCTATACTACCCACATCACCACCAAGGAGGACGTATCATGCGTATCAACTGGTTCAAGGACGGCAGAAATTCAGTCATATTATGTCATTTGCACGGCAGAATAGGATTCGATTGAAGAGATCCGGTCGCTCATTCTTTCTTTTACAGACGGTGGGTATGGCGATTTGGTCTCACCCATAGGTCCCTTAGATCACCATTCGTTTTGTTACAGTGTTAGAGTACACAATGAACATGCAACAAACGAACCGTATCTTTGTCTTGGTTGGTGTGCTTCAACAAACGACTCTATGAACAAACGTTGCGAACAAACGTTATGAACAAACGAGTTGCTCAGTATTGTGTGATCGCGTTCAGGAGTTCAAGTCGAGCGTCGCTGCGGTCGTCGAAGGGTCACTTTATCATCATCATCGCGTTATCGGATTCATGGTTATCGGATTCATTGTTTTTACTCAGCGGTTTCGAGACAGTTTTCTGGGAGATGCGCGTCTACGGTTTCGTGGAATACTGCGGTTCATTCTTCACCTATTACGAGTCAAGCCATTAACAAGCTACAAATCGAGTTGTTCATCTTCAAGTCATACCATTAACTACAGCGAGTCATGCCACTAACTACAGCGAGTCATGCCACTAACTACAGCAAGTCAAGTCGTTCATCTTCAGCCAGTCATTCCATCATCTACATCGAGTCGTATCACTCATCTTCAGCATGTCAGTCCATTCACCCGCTCCAAGTCATTCATCATCTACAAGATACTTCACTCTCTTTGCTGGAAGGGCTCTTGGACGCGTTCCTCGGCCAGGAACAGGTCATGCATCGCGTTTCCACCCCATTTTCTCGGTACAAAACAAGTCTCCAGTTTCAGATTCAACTTCCGGTCTTCGTTTCTTTTCTCCCAATATTCATCAAGACTCGAGCTATCCGGGACCAAGTAACAAGCAATGAACTATAGTTATGACTGTCACGATTCCTCGGATGAATTGGACCGTCCTTGTATGTCCTGTTCTTTCCCTGATGCGCCATTGCGCTTTCTAGTGGCTTCTAGTCTTTCTTTGGCCTTCGTACCCTCGTTGGCCATTCGTTCTTTCTTTGGCACATGCTTTGCATTTGGACCGTCCGTGTATGTCCTATTCTTCCCTTGATGCGCCATTGCGCTTTCTAGTGGTGTCGCAGCTGGTAATAGGATTTCTATTTGCGAACGCACACGATTGGAATTTGGACCGAACTTGTATGGGACCTTCTTCTACTCATGCGCTACGGCGTTTTTAGTGTCACAACGCTCTTGGTTGAACGGAGTGGAGCAATAGGATCTCCCAGTTCATGTGGATGCACTTCCGTGAGAACACGCTCTGGAAGTAGAGGTTACGGTTGAGATATAGGCGTCGTTGGGATGCTTTGGGCACTCGCGCGAGAGTCTTTTGGGATGTATGATGATTGTCGCATCATCCCTTGTGATGAAAATGACGCATTTCTGAACTGTCCCTTTTCCTCTATCAAAGAAAACACAGGTGAGTATAGGTAATGCGCGTTAGTTTGCTTTGTTTGTTTGGAGACCGTTTTATATGGGGTCGTTTTCC
>OLNF01001495.1_pt1 | contig 19808 bp, 12 predicted proteins | sample 1673061 | NCBI WGS metagenome assembly OLNF01 (sample SAMEA3136751, study PRJEB25190) | human gut metagenome
GCAAACCTCCAAAAATGGCAAGAGTAAGAATACCACCATAGTTAGGAATAGCCCCCGTTGTAGTTATTATATCTTCACTTAATGAACTAAAGGGACTTCCTTTTAAAAAGGCTGTAAACAAAGAATTTACAACAATTGCAACGGCTGAAAAGATAGCAAATCTATGTGAAACATACCTCCAGCCTACAACTACAATCGGAGCATTTACAGTAAAGATCATTAAACCTAAATTAAAATGTCCACCACATTTTTCAATCAAACGCACAATGAACTGTGCAAGACCTGTAGCACCAGAAGAATATAATCTTGCAGGTTCTAAAAACCATACCGTTGCAATAGCTAAAATAGCATTTGAAATAATTACTATACCAAGTCTAAATAAATCATCTAAGGCTTGTTTTTTTGTATACCTCATAACTATCTTACTTCGTCTCCAGGGTTAAGCTTTGAAACATTTAAAAGTTCCAATTCTTCATCAGCAGCATCAGCAGCACAAAGAAGCATTCCACATGACTCCTCGCCTCTTAGCTTAACTGGTTGTAAATTTTTCACAACTACAACCTTCTTACCAACTAAATCTGAAGGATCATACCACTTAGAAATACCTGATACAATTTGACGTACATCAGTACCAACATCAACCTTAAATACTAATAGCTTATCAGCCTTAGGATGCTTCTTAGCCTCTAGTATTTTACCAACACATAATTCTAATTTATCAAAATCATCAATCGTAATTAATGGTTTTGATGGCTTAGCATCTTTTATCTCAACTTGAGGCTTCATTTTTTCAAGCTTAGCAACAATATCCTTATGATCAATACGCTTAAATAGCATTTGAGCCTCACCAAGTTCATACGTTTGAACTGTTCCAAAGGCTAAATCATCAAAGCCTGTTTTAGTTACATTTAATTGGTTATAAATTGACTCAGCTGTCTTTGGAATAAATGGCTCTAATAAAATAGCAGCCTCTCTAATTGCCTCAAGCAAAGCGTAAATGACAGACTCTAAAGCATCCATCTTGCTTTCATCCTTAGCAAGAGCCCAAGGCGCTGTTTCGTCAATATATTTATTAGCTCTTCTAAGTGCTATAATAATATCTTCAATTGCATCGCCAACATGAAGGCTATCCATATGCTTTCTAACATTTTCCTTCATTAGTTCTAAAGCATTCTTAAGCTCAGCTTCTTCCTTAAAGAATGAACCCTTATAAGAAACCTTAGACGAAAAATACTTCTTAGCCATAGCCATTGTACGTGAAACTAAATTACCCAAAATATTAGCTAAATCGGAATTGTATCTTTCTGTTACAAGTTCATAGGTAATAGAACCATCCTGCGCAAAAGGAATTTCATGTAAAACGTAATATCTTACCGCATCAACCCCATAAAGTTCAACAAGGTCTCCTGCATAAATAACATTACCCTTTGACTTAGACATTTTATCTGTTCCTGTTAAAACCCATGGATGTCCAAAAACTTGACGAGGAAGTGGCAAATCTAAAGCCATAAGCATAATTGGCCAATATATAGTATGGAATCTTAAAATATCCTTACCAATTAAATGGATATCTGCTGGCCAATACTTCTTAAATAATGGAGAAGATTCACCATTTACACTATATCCTAAGCCGGTAATATAATTAGCTAGTGCATCAATCCAAACATATACAACATGCTTAGGATCAAAAGGAACCTGAACACCCCAAGTAAATGATGTTCTTGAAACACATAAATCTGGCAAATCATTTTTCAAGAAATTATTAAGCATTTCGTTCTTACGAGATTCAGGTTGAATAAACTCTGGATGTGTCTTAATATGCTCAATAAGTCTTTCTTGATATGGCTTAAGCTTTAGAAAATAGCATTCTTCTTTCGTAAGCTTAACAGGGCCACCACAATCTGGACAACATCCATTTACTAAATCCTTTTCCGTAAAATATGATTCACAAGCAACACAATAATGTCCCTCGTAGTGTCCCTTATAAATGTCACCTTTTTCATAAAGCTTGGTAAAAATATCTTGAACTGTACGTTCATGATCTTCATCAGTTGTACGAATAAAGCGATCATATGAGACATTCATCATGTCATAAATAGCTTTTAACTCACCCGCAACATGATCAACATGTTCCTTAGGTGAAACACCCGCTTTTAAAGCTTTCTCTTGAATTTTTTGACCATGCTCATCAGTTCCTGTTTGGAATCTAACATCATAGCCATCTTTACGTTTATAACGACATATAGCATCAGCTAAAATTGCCTCATATACATTTCCAATATGCGGAGTAGATGATGTATACGCAATCGCTGTTGTTAAATAAAACTTTTTCTCCATAGGTACCTCCTAAAATAATGCGTTTTTATTATACACCATTTTTCAAGTTAAAAAAAGAATTTTTATTGTTTGAAAAATATAATAATGTATGTTGCTCATAATTCATCGTTTTTAAATAGTTTTTACTCACCAAAAACGTTTTCATATAACAAAATGAAAGAAAAATTAAAAAAAATCGTATTTTCCGCCTCTTTATTATAATTTTAAGTAAGAAATATAAGGAGGATCTATGACATAATTAATTTAGTAAATTTATTTCATTAAAATTCATATGAGGAGGTATCTATATTGAATAAAGAATTTGATGAAGATGTGTTTTATGATTTAAGATACGATGTTTATTTTAAAAACTTCTTTTTAAATAACAAGATGCTTGCAGGTTTTCTTTCCCTTCTATGGAAGACTAAGGTTAATCCTGAAGATATTACCTATGATAATACGGAATCAGTTTTGCCTTTAGGTAAAAAGATTATTTATGATGTTGTGGCTAATGTTACTCTTCACGGGAAAGAAGAGATTAATGTTAATCTTGAGATGCAAAACTTGTATCACAAATATTTAAATGAAAGAATGGCCTTCTATGCTATGCGTAAGTATAGTGACAAATTAAAAAGGGCTAATGAGTTTGGTAATATTTGTATTGAGTCTATTTGGTTTTTAGGCTTTAATGACTCTAAATTCCATGATAACAATACTGAAAAATGGTTATCTGAATATAAACTCACTAATGAGGATGGTAATGTTCTAACTGATAAATTTAGAATCGACCAAATTTTCTTGAAAAACAAGGATAAGTGTCCTATAATTGAGTTACAGGAATTCTTTAAGTTATGTACTTCTTTAGATAAGCATAACTTACCAGAATTTAGTACTGAATATGCAAAGGAGGCTAAAGAAATGTTACTCAAGATGAACAATGATAAAGCCCTTAGAGCTGAATCATTTTCTCATGAAATGTTTTTAAGGGACCAAAAAGCTCAATTTAAAAGTGCTAGGGAGGAAGGACTTGAAGAAGGCTTAGTTAAGGGAAAGGCTGAAGGAAAAGCCGAAGGGATTCAGGAAAACAAGAAAGAAATAGCAAAAAAGTTATTTCAAAGTGGTCAAACTAAAGAATTTATCAGTTCTATTACAGGGCTTTCTTTAGAAGAACTTAATAATATATTAAAATAAACTAAATAATCTTAATTCATAAGGTACCAGCATAGTATTTGCTGGTATCTTTTTTATTTGTCTAACATGATAAATAATTAAAAAATCCGGAAAAAATCCGGACTCTTAATTATTCAATTGTAATGTATTTGTTTTCTTTCTTTGTTTCTTTTTTCATGTTGAGTGTCAAAACACCATCATTTAAAGAAGCTTTTATGCTAGTCTCATCAACATCTGGAAGATAGAAGCTTCGTTTACATGAACGTGTATCGATTTCACGAACAACATAATCCTTATCTTCAACAGTTTGATTATTTTCAATTGCAACAGTCAAATATTGATCATGATAGGATATCTTAACATTATCTTTATTAACTCCAGCTACATTAATATTAAATACATAGCCTTCTTTATTTTCCTTAGCATCGGTTTGAAGCCTAGATGTTGTAAAAACAGAAAGACCATTAAATACATCATAATCATTATTATTTTTTCTTAAAAATAACATAAAAATCAGCTCCAATCATAATTTATTTTATTATTCAATACAAATAGACTTAGTTTCCTTTTTTACAAAAGGTAAATTAATAGTTAAAATACCATTTTCTAAGCGTGCTTTAATACCTTCTGCATCAACATTTGCAAGTTCAATTTCACGTTTATAATAATTTTCAAAGCGTTCACGAATAACATATTCATCTTTTGAAGCTTCATGTTCCTTAACTTCAATCGTAAGCTTAGAATCATCATAATTCATTGATATGTCTTCTTTCTTTATTCCAGGAAGAGACGCTTCAACAACATAGCCATCATTATTCTTCTTTACGTTTAAAGCAATCAAACCACGTGCTTTCTTTTGAGCCTCAAGTGCTCCTTTTGAAACCTCATCAAATACTTTATTTAATTCTTCAAAAACATCATTAAACATATTAATCATCCTTTCTTGTTGGCGCTCTTTGTAGTAGTCTGCCAACCATTTACGAATATAGTATACCACATATTTTGGCACTGTCAATGATAGTTTGCCAAAATATCATATGTAAACGTTTTCATTGCTTAAGGGCTAAAACATCTTTTCATTTTACAAAGAATACATGTTTATGATATACTTAAATTGTATAAAATATAGAAAAGAGGTTTTTAAAATGAGAGCAGCATTAATTGGATATGGCACAATGGGACGATTAGTTTACGAGGAATTAGGTTCTGAATGTGCAGTTGTAATTGCCCCTAATGGTCCCGATTGTATGAACAATCTTTTTGAATATGAAAAACCAATTGATATTATTATTGATTTTTCTGTACCGGCAAACCTAAATATGATTTGTGAATATGCAATAAACCATAAGACACCCGTTGTAATCGCAACTACAGGCTTTAATCCCGAGCAAAAAAAGCAAATAAAAGAATTAAGTAAAATTGTTCCCGTATTAAAAAGTACAAACTTTAGTATTGGCTCTATCCTTATGAATAAATTTATCAAAGAAGTTACACCTCTTCTATGTGATGATTTTGACATTGAGGTTGTAGAAAAAAATCAGTCAAGAAAAGATAATCGGTCTTATTATATGACAGAAAGCATTGTTGATTTGATTGAAGAGGAAACAGCTCTTAATCCAAAATATGATAGAGAATCTAACGCATCGCGCTCTGGTAACGAGATTGGAGTTTCTTTAATTAAGGGAGGAAATATGCAGCCAACGCACGAAGTTCTATATTGTGGAGAAAACGAGATTCTAACTATTTCTCATACAGAGCTATCTGCAAATCAATTTGCTAAAGGCGCATATGATGCAGCTTTGTGGCTTTTAACTAAATCAACTGGTTTATATTCAATGGAAGAGTATATTGCAGATAAATTAAATAATAAATAAAATATTATTAGCCTCTATAAAACTAGAGGTTTTTTTATGCATATGAAGCACAAAAAAGAGTAATCATCTTCAATTTGATATATTTTTCAAATTGATAAAGATTACTCATAATTCGATTAAATTTTAAAACTATTAAACAACAAAATACTCTAGCAAAAAAATATTTGAATCAGTTATAATGCAAAACGGTATTTCTTTTTATTACTATTAAACACTTCTTACCTAATCCCATCCTCTTTGTATTAGCTTTATTTTTTATCGTTTTGAATCACATGAATGTTTATTTAAGGCAAAATTTAAGAACGCTTGCATTATGATCTGAATACATAAAGCTTATATCATCACCATTAAGATTTACAATATTATTTACTGATTTAACATCAATATTATTTGATACAATAAATCCATCCACAACCGACGTAAATACGACACCTTGTTCATAAGGAATATCGGCATCTCTACACGAAGGTGATGTATCATCTGCAATAATACTAAATCCTGAGGTTAAATCATCGTTATTTAGTATCTGAAGCCACTCTGGAAGCTGTTGTTCAGACTTAAACAAACCTCTTTCATAGGAATTAACTAAATCATGATTAAAATCTCCCCCTACAATTACATAATTTCCTTTAGAATATTCCTCACTCATTAATTCATTTAATAGCAAAAGCTGTTTCTGGCGATATACGCCACCTTCATCATAAGCTGATAAATGAGCCGTAATCATTACAAGATCCTTTTCACCAACCTTATATCTTATAAGATTTAAGCACCTATCTAAATCAAAAAACTTAGTTGGAAACTTTGTTTCAACAGGAAGTTCAATTCGTTTTGATTCTTTCATATTAAATCTTGACATTGTAAGAAGCCCACTATTTACAGTTCCATGCATATCATTTAATGGATATGGCAAATATCCACTATGAAAATTAGAAGCGTAACTAATACTATAATTATTAAATGTGCTCGTAATCATTTCATATTGATTTACCTTATAGCTTCTAGTTGATTTAGTATCAACTTCCTCAAGCATCATAAAATCAGCATTTACACTTTTTAATATTTCAATCGAACCATTTGTATTCTTTAAAACATTTTCCTTAGAAACAGCTTTACCATATTTTCCTTTGGTTTTAGTGCCATCATTCATTACTCCTTCATCCATAAAAAACGAATAATCTCTATCATAAGCGCCAAAGCCAATATTATATGTCAAAGCTGTATACTCTTTACCAATTTCAATCTCACCATCCTGATCATTTTTCACCTCAATATCTACATTTCCAATTCTTTTACTTTTAACATTCAATGTTAGCACAAAAATACCACCCGCAATAGTAATTACTAAAACAGTAGATAATACTATAATTAATATTAATTTAAGACGACGCATAATTTATCTTCCTTTCTATCTAATATATAAAATGTTTGTTTCAAACCTGTATCATTAATAAAAGCTTCCTTATATTTAATTAACAAAAAGGAAACATATATATTCCCAAGCACAACAAGCAACATGTATGAAAAAATATTACAGGTAAACTAATCATTAGAATAACAAGCATAACTATCATAATTGTTAGACCAAGCAAATTCAAAATAAGACCTTTTGTTATTCCCACATCAATTGAGTAAACCTCTTTATAACACTTCCTTTAATTACACTAGCTTATTTTTATATTTTAAAAGCTTACCATCTTTATAAAATATATCAAGACTAATCATCCTTTCTTTAAATACATCCTCAATAAAAAGATAATCTCCCTCCCACATATTAAGCTTTAAAACTTCTTTCTTAGTAAACCATGAAAGCTCACCTTCATCACATTCATGCATAACGCCTTCAAAACTATGAGATACAAAAATATCCATACTTTGACAAAAATCGCCATAAAAAAAAACCTGTCCAAGATATTTATAATTAAGCAACTTATAACCTGTTTCTTCAAAAACCTCTCTTACACAAGCCTCTTCTTTAGTCTCACCAGGTTCAATATGTCCACCTACCGTAATCCATTTTCCTTTATTAGGATCAATTTTCTTTTTATTACGATAAAGCATTAAATATTTATCATTTTTTATTAAATAACATACAATTGTTTTTTCCATCATATCACCTAAATCATTCTACTTTCATGACAAGTAAAGTATATTATTTGTTGATGCTCACTTAATTTTATAAGCATTTCTTTCACAAGTGAAAAATTATCACTATCTAATGATTGAAAAACATCATCAAGAATAACAAATGGTCTTTCCTTAAAGATATTATCAATAACACTCAAACGATAGCATAACATAACCGATGTCATTTCACCACTAGAAAGCTCATTATATTCTTTAACAGTCATTCCATCGCTAAAACTAATATTATAATCATCATTAATCATTACATTAATTCCTAAGGTATTTAGCATATTAGAATAATATAAAAAGCTATCCTTTACTGGCTTTATATACTTATTTTTTATATTTAAAGAAGCCTGCTTTAAAAAATCAATAGTCATAGTAATAATTTCATAATTTTGATTTAATTTTTTAAGCTTTAAAGCTTCATTGTCAAGATTTCGTTCATAATCATCTAAGGCTTCTAAATCATTTTCTAAATTAGATATATAATTTGCAAAAGATGATATTTTACTTATAACCTCATTATATTTATTATGAATTTCTTCTGATGATACTAAATCATTATTAATTTTTTTAGAAGCTAAATCATATTTAACATAATAATCATCGACTTCTTTAGTAAGTAAAGCAATCTCCTGTTTCAACTTTAAAAATGTATTTAAATCAACTCTTGCATTATTAAGATAATTCTCTAAATTATCTGTCACAATTTGATACTTAAGCTTAATCGAATTAATTTTAGCTTCATTAAAATCTAAATCCTTTTTATATTGTGCTTGTTTTTCTTCATTTTCCTTTTGTTTTTTCAAAAGTTCTTTGTAATTGAATATATCCTTCACAATATAATCTAAGGATGTACTATAATCAGAAAGATCATAGCCATATTTTTTAACAAAAGTATCAAGTTCATCCTTAATTAAAGCTATATTTTCCTTATTAATTGCATTTTTTTCATCCAAAAAAGCTTTAGAGCTTAAAACATCATCATATTTTTTTAGTTCTTCTTTGAATAAGGTGATTGCAATATCTTTATTACCATTTAATTCACTTGAAAACCCAAACGGGATAAGAATCTTATCTATATTTAAAACAATGCCTTGTTTTACCATGGTTTGAGAAGATAAATTTTCTTTAATTTCATTTTGAGCATTAGCCTTATTGTTCAAATACAAAAATGCAAAAATCAATACAAAGACTAATCCTAGAAAAGAAATAGCAAATAAATACTTATTAATAAATCCTGCGCCTAAGCCTCCTATAAAAAATACTACTGATATAATTAACAGAATAAGATTAATATGATTATTTTTAATTGGTGTTGCACTTGTATTTTTAATTTGTTCATATTCCTCATTAAGCTTATCTATCTTGCTTAAAAGATCATCTTTATTAATATACTGATACTTACCTAATAAATCACATTCCTCATCCTTAAGACTAAAAGATGTATTCATTAAATTCTTTAAATTTATAACATCTGCTCGCTTAGAACTTATTTCATCATTTGATGGCAAAGCCTTATACTTTATCTTTAAATACTCTAATCTTTTTTCATCATCTAAAGATAACTTGGTATTCTTTTGATTATTTTTTAGCAAATTATTTGTCTTAAGAAGACAAATAAGCTCATCGATTGAAGTCATCGGCATAATTCCTGCTTGATATCTTTGAAGAAGTGATTTCAGCTCTTCCTTTTTGTTTTCAAGATTTATTTTTTTCTCTTCGTAGCAGCTAAAATAAGTATTATTTTTTTCAGCTTCAATGCTTGCCTTATACTCTTTATCAATTCTTAAGCTTTCCTCCATCAATTGGTTATACTCTTCTTTTGCTTTATTTAGGGCAATTTCTTTACTTTTTAAATTACTGATTTCATCCTTAAGGTGAGCAATTTTATTTTTTGAGATGGCAATACTTCCTTTGATATCATTACTTCTTAAGGGCTTATAGCTTTTTTTAAGTTCCTCTAAATACTTCATTGCATTATCAAATGATATTTCTTCACTTTGATCAATACTATAATGACCAAGCTTACTAGTGATATTTGAGGTCGGTTTTATTTCCAAATCATATGGATTAATAAAAATAGTTTTCATAAACGATTCATAATCAAGATTAAATAGATATTCACCAGGCAAAGCATCTATAAGCTTTGTCCCCTCATAAAATAATAAGCTATCATCCTTTTGTTTATTAAAAAACTTACCGATTATGCGATATAAATGATTATTAACCTCTAATTCCAAAGTTCCACCAGCAACACTTTCATTATAGGGAATTGCTCTTGCTCGTAAATTATTTTTTAATGACTTTTTGGGGATACCATAAAGCATAGCACAAATAAAATTACAAATTGTACTTTTCCCATAGCCATTATGCTCACATATTGACAAAAGATTATCTTTAGGCTTTAGAACAAAATTTTTTAAAGTCCCAAAAGCTTTAATTTCAATTTTAATTATTTTCATATGACTCCTTCACGCCCCCCTTTAATGTTTTCAATCCTAATGATATAATTTCCTTCTTCTCAATATCAGATAATTTTTGATTATTTAAAACTGTTCTTACAAACTCACCTTTAATCGATATATCATTTTTAAAATCACCAAAATTAATAAGCATTGTTGTATCAATTACAACTTTAATAAAATAAACATCACTATAATAGCTTTCGATATCTTTTTCAGTCACATCTAATTCTGGTGATACCTCTCCCTTTAAAACAAGCTTATAAATATCATTTTTATTAAATTCTACTTCTTGATTAATTTTTTTTGTTACATCATTAACAGCTTGCGCACCACTAATATCAATTTCAATCTCATGAATTGTTCTAAAACAAAAAGGTACAAATTCATATTTTATTTTATCAAGCACATCTAAAACAATAAATCCTTTAGCTCCTATCTCATCAAAGCCACGGCCCTCTAAACATCCGCTGTAGCAAGCAACCATTCTACTATCAATCCTATATTCCTTATAAGAATGAACATGTCCAAGTGCTAAATAATCAATATTCTTATCTTTTAAGTCATTAATTTTAATTAAATTTAGACCCTTTGTATCCGAAACCATTCCATGAAGCATTACAATATTAAGGGTTTCCTCTTTAAGGTTTAATGTATCATAAAATGAGTTTTGATTACTTGCTGTTATTTCAAGACCAGAAATTACAAGATTATCATATTGATATTTAGTCCATGTGTCATTGAAGTATTTAAGATTTAAAGGAATATCTTCATATAAAGCTTTAATATCATGGTTGCCTTTTAAATATAAAAAATCAATTGAAGGATAATTTCTAATTGTCATATAAAAATTATCTTTATCTTTTTTAAGAGGATTATCCGAATCAAACACATCACCTGCAAGTAAAATGATATGAATATCATTTTTGCAAGCATACTCGCACATTCTCATAAATGTATTTCTTACTTCTATTTTTCTTTCATGCCCAATTGAAGCCAATGCCGAATTAATCTTAGATCCTAAATGAATATCTGCACAATGAATTATTTTCAAATTACCACCTCATTAAATAAATTTTAACACATTTCTTTCATATTTAGATAAATATATTTAATGTTTAAAAATATTTTTGTTATATTAGTGTTATATTTGAAAAAAATTTACATTTTTTAAGCAATAAAATACTTTTTTTATTTATTTTTTTTAAAATTTGTTTTATAATTTACATAACAAAGAGCTTTAATAACGGGAGAAAATTCTCGAAAGAGGATTTAACTTAATATTTATCTTATATATTTTATTTACTTTTGATTTTAAGATAGACAAATCTTAAAATAAACTCAAGCAAGCTTAATTTTTCGGTTTGAGATAAGCTTTATGAAGTAAAATGTCCTGTAGTTTTAAAGAAAAAGCAGGAAAATTACATATATGTCTAGATAAAATCTAAATTATGGCATATATGAAGAAAGGGAATAAAATGAAAAAAGTAGTTAGTTTTATGAAGGTACTAGCATTACTTATCGTACCTGTGCTACTAATTGCGTCTTGTAATGGAAAAAAAGATCCAACAACATCTATTCCAACAGACCACGTGCACAGTTATACTGAAGAGGTTATTGCTCCAACATGTACCGAGGATGGTTACACACTACATAAATGTAGTTGTGGAGATTCCTATAAGGATACTACAGTTGCAAAGCTTGGCCATAGCTTTGGTGCTTGGAAAGTAACTGTAGAGCCTACAAATACACAAACAGGTTCAAAAGAAAGAGAGTGTCAAACCTGTCATGTAAAAGAAACACAAGTCGTTCCTGTTAGACAAACAGAACACACACATACATATGACAACTGGCAGGTTGCAAAAAATCCGACCGATAAGGCAGAGGGGCTTCTTGTAAGAAATTGTATGGCGGAAGATAAATCCGAAACATTTGTTCTTCCTGCACTAAACACTACTGACTATACTAAGGGTGATGAATCAGTTGATTCTACATGTAGTGTAGCTGGTGTATATGAGTATGTTTATACAAAAGATGAACAAATATTCAGCTTTAAAGTAGCTCTTCAAAGATTAGAGCATGAACTTGAAACAAAGACCAAAAAAGCCACTTGTACAGAATCTGGTTATGTTAGAACAACTTGTAAAAATTGCGATTACAAAGTTGAAGAAACAACGAAACCTCTAGGACATACATGGGATCATGATGAGGCTTCTTGTGATTATGCTAAGACATGTACAGTTTGTCATACTGTTGGTGAAGCTCAAAAGACCCACCACGCTCTAGCTGTTACAACACCTGCAACATGTGAGCAAGCAGGTAAAATTGTCTATACTTGCGAATATTGTAATAAAAAGCTTAGTGAAGAGGCAATTCCAGCTTTAGGTCACGACTATAGTAATTGGAATCAAATCGGCGCTGAACAAAAAAATAGTAAATGTGAAGTTATCCAACATTATTCAAGAACATGTACATTATGTAATCACGAAGAATCCTATGATGACGTTTTAAGAGTTGAGCATAATTATACAAGTGAGGTAACAACCGAGGCTTTATGTAATAAGGCTGGTACAATTACTTATACTTGTTTAGATTGTGGTGCGTCATACGAAAAGAACTATGAAAACACTTCTGCTCATAGTTTTGTATCAAAAGGAATAAAAAATAATATTGAAACATTTAAATGTAGTCATTGCGACGCTACTAAAACAGTTCTTTCTTACAAGGATAAAACTGAAGCAAATGTTAACAAGGAAAATCTAAATAATGAAATTGAATTAAAGAACGCATCAATTGCTCTTGATGAAAATACAGTCAATGCTCTTCCTCAAAATATTACAATTAAAGCTGATACTGTAAATAAAGATGATCTTAGACTTAATGACTCATATGCCGATGCAATTGGTAATAATACTATTTATAATTTCGGAATGAATTCTGGCGAAGATGCTATTTCAAGCTTTGATGGTAAGGTAACTGTAAGAGTTCCTTATGAATTAAAAGCTGGTGAAAATCCGGATGAAATTGCTATTTGGTATATAAATGATGAAGGAACACCAACCGCAATTAAAGCTAAATATGCAAATGGATTTGCGGAATTTGAAACAAACCACTTCTCTTATTACACTGTAATTAGACTTTCTGGTGAAGACAGATGTAAGGTATATGAGCATGATTATATGATAAAACATATCGATGGTGATTGCTTCCATGATTCATATGATTTAAATACTTGTAGATATTGTGGTAGAGTTGAAAAAGCAAATGTAATTCATCATACGGGACATGTTTATATCGTTGTTGAAAATGTAGCTGCTACTTGTGTTCAAGCTGGTTATACAACTTATAAATGTGCTAATTGCGACTCAGAATACAAAACTTATATTCTTCCTGTAGGACATAGCTATGAGCTACAAGACGGTTCAATCAAAGCTACTTGTACAAATGCAGGTCTTGAAAAATATGAATGTAGTGTTTGTCATGACAAATATGAAACAGCTCTTGCCCAACAATCACATCAATTTAATGATGTTGTTACAAAAGCTACTTGTACTTTACAAGGTTATACTACTCATACATGTAAGAATTGTAGCCTTGTAATTGTTGATACTTATACAAATCCAACCGGACATAATTATATTTCAACGATTGTAGAACCTACTTGTACTGAGCCTGGCTATACACTTAATAAATGTGCTAATTGTGGCGACGAATATAAGACAAACGAAACTGCTCCAAAACATAAATGGAACATTCCTGCTCCTACTTGTGGTGAAGATCAAGTTTGTACAGTTTGTGGTACTATTGGTGCTTCTGCAACTGGTGAACATACATTCAATGATAAAGGTATTTGTATTGATTGTGGCTATGGTTGTACTCATACATTTAAAGATGCTGTTATAGAGCCTACTTGTACTACAGATGGTTATACAACCCATACCTGTACAAATTGCGGCCTTGTTAAAAAGGATACTACTGTTACAAAGCTTGGCCATGAAGGAAATATCGTTTGTACAAGATGTGGCGAATTAACTGTACCAGAAGAATTCATTAGTAATCTTCTTACCTCTTATAAAGATTATACTAGTGTTACATTAAGTGCCCCATATGCTCGTGTTACTGTAAAAGATATTACTGATGGAGATTTAGAAGCTGATGTTATAATTACAAATGTAGTAATAACTTTAGGTCTTAATGCTGAAAGAAAGTTTATTGGCTATGGTAAAGGTGAACTTCAATACACTGATTATAATAACTCTATTGGTTATACAAATGTTATTTTAATCATCAAAAATAATACTATCTACATTAAGGCTACTGAAATTCTTACAGTTGATCCTGATACTATTTCAACTATTTGGAGTTCTACATATGAAACTTATGATGCAGTTGATCACTACTATGCAGTATCATTTGAACAATTTATGACTGAAGCACATCTTCCAAATACCGATCAAATTGAGGCCATTTTGAAAGAATATAAACCACTTATTGAAGATGTAATTACCGTACTTAATAAAATTTATACAGCGAATAAACCTCTTCTTAAGAAGCTAGCAATTAATGTACTTGATAAACTATTCATTTTAAACAATAATTGTACTTCTTATACTTTAACGCTTAACATTAATTATTTTATAGATATTTATAATTACGCTAAGACACACAAAGCAGCTGAAATTATTGATTATATTTTAGGTACAGGTACTGTTGAAGCTATAAGATCATTTATTGCCAATGCTGATAAATTAACAATTGGAGAGGCAATTGATACAATTATTAATTATACAGGTCTTACAGTTGATGAAATTGTAGAATTAGTTAACAAATACGTTAAACTAGATGGCGATAAGACTATTGAACAAATAATTAATGAATTCTTAGGAAACACTTCAGGTAGTCTAGTTGATTATTTAAAGTCTGATTTATTTAGAAAGGCTAACTTATTTGAAACCATTAACAAACTTCTTAAGAATAATATGAAAATCGAAATAGATTTTGTAAGCTATATTAAGATGGCTCTTGAAGCAATCGATGAATATAAAGATTATACAATCAAAGACTTCATCGAAATGGCTGGTCTAAATATTAATCTTGATGAAATATTTAAGGTGATTGATGGCTATATTGAAAGATATAAAGATATCCTAGATATTACTATTTCAACTGACTATGTTGGAAATATTACTTCTTTAAAAGTAACTACTAAGGGTACTGTAAATGATGATGATTATTGGACAGCTGATGGCGATATTTCAATTGATTTTACATTTAATGATAATGTAGTTATTGAAGACGATTTTACTGGATTAGTAGATAACATCATTAGTCTTGATATCCCTGCTTTATTTAAAGAAAACTATAAAAATTTAGTAAAAGATGATGATGGTAATATAATTGGATTCTTCAGTGAGGACAAAGATTCTGATACAGGTAATCGTACAGAAGGACAATTCACATATGAAACAATTTATACTCGTCATACTAAAAATTATATATACTTTAATAAAAATACATATATCGACAGCTTTACAATAGATTGTGGAAATTGGTCTAAAATACAATATAGTGGCTGCTTTAAAAAAGAAGAAAAATATTACACTACAGTTTATAACACATATTATAAAGGCAATCTAATTGACACTCATACTGAAACAAGTAATCCTAGTTATTTGGAATCTTCATCTAGTAGTTTTACTTTCTTCTTTAATGTGAAAACTCAAAAGTTCATTTTTAATAACTCATATAAATATACTATGCATGACTTCCGTTTAACTAATCACGTAGATTCAAATGGCTGTGGAACATATGCTACAGATGTTTATGTATGTGCTGATTGTGGATATACTAAGACAAAATATTCATTTGAAGGTCATAAATTTACAGGAGAAGAAACATATGAATTAATTAATCCAAACGGAACATGTAAGGATGGAGTTAAAGTTTACCAACTTTGTGATCAATGTCAAAAAAATGTCCTTAAATATACAAATCATTACCATAGCTCTTGCCATGAAGAGTATAAGTTAAAGGATGGTGCTACTTCTTGTGAAGATGGAATTATCGTTTCTAGAGTTTGTAATTTATGCGGTGCTGTTGATTCTACTTACGAAACAAATAATCATCGAACAACTGAAAAAGAAATAAGTCTTGCAGATTATGGTTTTAAAGGAAATCTAACCATTTCAGAATGTGCTTGTGGGCAAATAAAAAATGCATATTTCAGTGGAGATTATGACAATTCAAAAAAAGAATACCTTGATGAAAAAGTAACAATTGATGGTATTGATTATAATGCTGAAGTGACAACTTACTATTATGGAGAAAACGCATTTGTTATTAGAAGGTTAACTGCAACAGTTGAAAATGAAAATTGTCAGGCTGTTTCTATAACTCTTTATCAATACGGATATAAAGATGATGGTTCTTCTTTATATAAAATAAAAGAACAAAACGAAACATATTCACACAAACCTCAAATGTTCGAGGAAACAAAAGAAAATGGTGATGGTACTTCAACTATAACCCAAACTTGGAAATGTACTGAATGCAGCACCATAACATATGTAACAATTTATGAATATGATTCTAATAGAAAACTTGTTACACATATTACTCAAGATTATAGTGGAAGCGGAATGTTATCTTCAATATATACTGAAAAATACACCTACATTAATGGTAAACAATTCATTATATTTGTAAGAACTGAAGAATTAAATTCATGGAGTCAAAAAGAAATTAAACCAGATATAGATAGATGTATGCAAATTGTAACATATACAAGTAGCAACGGACAAAATGAAACAACAGAAGAAACACATCATTTTGACGTAACAGTTCATCCCGCATCTTGTACTCAACCAGGATATAGCGTATGTAACAAATGTGGAGAAACACTATATGATCAATACCCACATAGACATAAGTTCGATTATGTAGCTGGTCATTGGAAATGTAGCTATTGTGGTCTTAAATCTGATAATACTAATAATGGTGTAATAGCCCTTGAAGAATTAGAATCAGAATCACAAAACACATTATCATATGGATATTGCTTCGATAGATATAGTGGTGTAGATGCTATCTTTAATATATCAGTAATTATTAATGGAACACATTATGCTATTAGTTATGAACCTGATACTACTACGCATATTTATAGTGATCATTTAATTTATGGTCAAATTAATATCGATTTAGCCACTTTAAATTCTAAGATTAATACTCTAATCGAAGAAAATAATCTTGAAGTTGAAAGTATTATATTAAGTGTAAATGCTCTAGATGCTAATTCACAATATTCTACTTCTATTACTTTATCATATAGCTTAAATATTTAATTTAAGAGGCATCATTTCGTTTTGAATTGATGCCTTTTTTATTATTTTAAAGCCAATGCTATTCAATCATCAAGAAACAAAGGACCTTTTGGACTGTATAAACAAATATAATCTACAATCTCTGGTTTTAAATAACAGATTTGCAATATTTTTTGACAAAATTTGACATAAATGATTGTTTTTTATATAATAATAAAGTGAGATTATTTTCAAATCCGGAGGTTAGTTATGAATAAAGTTAGTGTTAGATGCCAAAAACAAGCTTCTGCTAAGTTTTATTACGCATCAAAAAGAATGTTTGCTGAACTAAAAATTTTAAAGGTGTTACTATATATTTTAGCTATAGTACCAGTTGTTTTACAATTTATTCCTGCTGTAAATTCTAACGAAGTAATGAGTTTTGCCTATACCGTTATTTCATTTGCCCTAACAATTTTAAATGAGGTATTATCTGCTTTTTTTAACAATCACAAAGAAAGTGCCATCCTAGAGCATCAACTATATGAATCAGAAATTACAGGCTCAACATTTTCCAAAATTGAATATGATCGTGAATCAACAAATAGTTTAAATGAGCTTGCAATTAGAAAAGGTCTTCCTAAAATGCATTCACTTGAAGAAAGTGGAAAAAAATATCATATATCAAAGGTGCCTGATGATATATCCGACGACTATTCATATTTATATTTATGTCGTCTATCTGCGGCTAAGACAAATTATTTATTAAGTCGTATATTTGTATTCTATGCTATTTTACTTGGAATTGTAATTTGTATTTTTACAGCTTGTATTTTTTGGAAACAAAACACAGCTGATTATCTAAAATTAATAATTGGATTTTATCCACTAGTAAATCCATTTATAAAGAATTGTGCTTCTTGTAAAAAAACACAAAAGAATTGTGTAAAGATTTGTGCTGATATTGATAACTTCTTTGCAGATGGTGATGCATCTATTGAACGTCTTGCAAGATTCTATTACTATACTCAAAATATTGAATTTGAAATGATGGTTAATAAACCAGCCATTTATAACATCTTCCCTGCAATGTTTAAACGTGGACTTGCCATTTTAGAGGATGGTGTTACTATACGTTTTATGGAAGCAATTAATGAATTATACGGTAAATCTAAGGGCTTAGTTGGACAAGCTCGAGGTAAAGCATTAATTACACGAGTTGATTATGACCTTGTAAAGCTTGAAGAAAAAAGAAAAAGAAAACTTCAAACTCAAAAAAATGATGAACCTAAAGTAAGTACTGACGTTCAAGAAAACAAAGTTGATATCAAAGTATCAAAGCCTCAAACGCCAATAAAAAAGACTGTATCAAATCAAGCAACTAAAAAAGCTACAAAAACCGTTACCTCTGTTTCTAAAGCATCATCTAAAAATTCAGACGAAAAAAAGGATCTACCAAAAGCCACTACCAAGAAAACCACGACTAAAAAAACTACAGCTAAGTCAACTTCTACAAAAAATATAGAAGAAAAATAATCACGAATAAAAGGAATTTGAAATTCCTTTCAGATTGTTGACAAAATGGTATTTTAGAAAGCAAATTTCTAAAATACCATTTTTTATTAATGTAAAAAGTATATATACTACTAAAAAAAGCAAAAAACAGCATATTCCTATGCTGTCATTGCTTTCCATCTAGCCATTTTTTTGAAATTCATGCATGCAAAAAGTAGCAACAACCCTTGTGTTACTCGTTTTAGACCTTTGTATCTGGTAAATCTTAAGCCAAAATTTTCTTTACCATCACCAAAACATCTTTCTATTGTTTCTTTTCTTTTACTATAAATATCTTTTGATCCTAAAGTATATCTAGTTTCTTCAGCTTGTAACAAATAATTATTCCATACGTGTTCTGTTATCACTTTTGTATGGTTTTTACTATTTGTACATTTTGATAAAAATGGGCATGTAGCACATTTGTTTTTATCTGATTTAAATTCACGGTATCCATTTTTAGTAGTAGTACTATATTTTAATACTTGGTCATTTGGACATATATATCCACCAAGCATTTCATCATACACAAAATCTTTCTTTTTAAAGAATCCAGCTTTAGTCATAGGTCTTTTATATGGTGTAAGTATACTGCGCTTACTATCAATAATGGCCTTAGCAACTGCTGGAGAAGTATAACCATTATCAAGACAAACTAGTTTTGTCTTTTCAAATAAAAAGTTCTTTTTATAATTGTTATATAATCCATCAAAAGAAATAGAATCATGAATATTTCCACTTGTTATATAAGTTTCTAAAATAAATCCATTTTTATCACATAAGGCAGATGCTGAATATGCAAATTGTTTTTCGTGCTCACCCTTATGATAATATCCAGCGTCAGGATCTATGGTGCTTTCTTTTATATGTTTAAACTTATATTCACTATTATTTTCAGTTATTTTTCCAGTTTCAGCATCATATTTTAGTTCAATAATAGTATTTCCATCTTCATCTTTTACAGTATCAATTAATTCATCTTCATTTGATTCTTTTAT
>OLNF01001497.1_pt1 | contig 19804 bp, 14 predicted proteins | sample 1673061 | NCBI WGS metagenome assembly OLNF01 (sample SAMEA3136751, study PRJEB25190) | human gut metagenome
GCCGGCATGCGGCGGACGGTGGCCGGGGCCGGAATCCTATCTCTGGCTGTGGGCATTTTTCTGACGATCTCGTTTTTGCTGTTTATGAAACCGCTGTTGGTTCTCATGCATACGCCGGAGGATATTTTTGCGGATGCTTATGCGTATATCATGATCATCAGCGGCGGCATTCTGGCCCAGATGCTGTACAATCTGCTGTCCAGCATTTTGCGGGCCATCGGCAACAGCAAGATCCCACTTTATTTTCTGATCTTAAGTGCGCTTTTGAATATTGTGCTGGTGCTCGCCGTGGCTGTCCATGCGTCCTCCACGGTCACACGAATCTCTCCGGGGATCGTTTTCGCAGCGATCATCGCCAGAAGCTTCCCCTGGAACAGCTTGCGGACGGTTCCCTTATAGGAATCGTAGTCAGTACTATCACCGTTATCCAGTCCTATCAGTCTTCCGGCACCTTCCACGGTCACTCTCACATAATCGGAGGCATTTTCCACGGGATAACCGTCCTTATCTTCTGCCGCGATCTCCAGGAAGATCATATCTTCGCCATCGGCACGCAGAGTGGTTTTGTTTGCTTTTAATACATAATGATCGGTGTTGCCAAAGGAATGTCTCTCCTGTCTGGCAATCTCTCTGCCGGTCTCATCGTAAGCCACAGCACAGATACTGCCGGGCACATAAGGTACTTTCCAGGAAGGCTGCAACACCGTTCCCTTTTCATGATCGATCTGCCGCCTTCCCTGTGATACGCCGTTTACGAACAGTTCCACCTCCGGAGCATTGCTGGTGATCCGCACATCCACCTGCTGCCCCGGATTGAAGTCCCAATAAGGGTAGACATGAATCATAGGATCTTTTTTCACATCTGTCCACTCTGCGCGGATGACCTTTTAAATTTACAAGTCCTGCTGCTTCTGCTTCTTTTACAAATTTTGCATCAAGTTCTTTATCTCCTGTTACAAATGGTACATTCATTAAAGAACGGGAAGCCGGCTCAACTGTTCCTTTAAATAATTTACTGCTGTCCAGATAATCATATAACACTTTTGCTTTCTTTTCATTACGTTCTTTCATTGCTTCAAGACCGCCCTGTTTTTTCAGCCATTTAAATACTTTTCCGCAAATGTAAATGCCATAGCAGTTTGGTGTATTGTATAAGGAATTTGCATCTGCATGTGTCTTATAAGTCAACATGGTTGGAGTTCCCGGAAGTACATCTTCTGTAATCAAATCCTCACGGATAATTGCAATCACAAGACCTGCCGGTCCGACGTTTTTCTGAACACCACCATAAACAATACCATATTTTTCTATATCCATAGGCTCAGAAAGGAAACAGGAGGACACATCTGATACAAGGATTTTTCCTTTTGTATTTGGTAATGTTTTATATTTTGTTCCATAAATTGTGTTATTTTCGCAGATATATACATAGTCTGCATCCGGACTTATCGGAAGATCTGAACAGTCTGGTATGTAAGAAAATGTTTTATCTTCTGAAGATGCAATCTTATTTGCTGTTCCATATTTCTGGGCTTCCTGCCATGCTTTTTTTGCCCACTGTCCGGTCACAATATAGTCTGCAACTCTGTTTTTCATCAGATTCATTGGAATCATAGCAAACTGCTGACTTGCACCGCCCTGTAAAAACAGTACTTTATAATTATCCGGAATCTTTAAGAGGTCTCTTAAATCCGCTTCTGCAGTCTGAATAATTTCATCAAATACTTTTGAACGGTGACTCATCTCCATTACGGACATGCCGCTTCCATTGTAGTCTAACATTTCTTCTGCTGCTTCTTTTAACACTTCTTCCGGTAAAACTGCTGGTCCTGCCGAAAAATTATACACTCTGCTCACTTCTTTGTTCCTCCCGTATAGAATAATAGAATACTCTTTATTTGTATAAAGAGTATTCTACATCTTTGACATATTTTTGTCAATATAAACATTTGTCTTTATTACAAAGACATCCATCTGTCCAGCCAAACTCTTTTTCGACTAAAACAGCTATTTTTTATTTTTTCTTTGCTCTTAAATCATCCTCATCAAATGCATCCTCAATATTTGCACCGGCCGGTACCATTGGGAATACTTTATCATCAGAATCAATAATGCAGTCTAATACAACTGTTGTATTTAATTCAATTGCCTTTTTAATTGCATCGGCAAGTTCTTCTTTTTTTGTGACACGGATTCCTACCGCTCCCATCGCTTCTGCCAGTTTTACAAAATCTACTTTGTCATTTAATACTGTATTTGAGTATCTGTGATCATAGAATAAAGTCTGCCACTGACGTACCATTCCTAATACATGGTTATTGATGACAACCTGAATTAACGGCATATTGTTTCTTGTCGCAGTTGCAATTTCATTCATATTCATTCGGAAACATCCGTCTCCGGCTACATTGATGACAACTTTATCCGGATTTGCAGTTTTTGCACCGATTGCTGCTCCAAGTCCATATCCCATTGTTCCAAGTCCACCGGAAGATAAAAATCTTCTCGGCATTTTATATTTATAATACTGTGCAGCCCACATCTGATGCTGACCAACTTCTGTTACAATAATAGCGTCTCCCTTCGTCTGACGATATAATTCTTCAATGACTGCCGGGCCGGTCAGACCTTCCTGATTATAGCGAAGCGGATATTTTTCTTTTAATTCTTCTATGGTTTCTATCCATTCTTTATGCTCTTTTTCAGATATTTTTTCATTTAATTTCTGAAGAATTACTTTTGCGTCTCCTAAAACACTACAGTCTACTAAAATATTTTTATTGATTTCGGTTGCATCTACATCAATCTGAAGTACCTTTGCGTTTCTTGCAAAGTTTCTTGTATTTCCGGTTACACGGTCGCTGAATCTTGCACCAATCGTAATCAACAAATCACATTTGGTCACACCAAGATTGGATGCCTTTGTTCCATGCATACCCAGCATACCAGTATAAAGTTCATCTTCGCCGTCAAAGACACCTTTTCCCATTAAAGAATCTGTAACCGGTGCCTGAATCTTATGTGCCAGTTCACGAACTTCTTTCCATGCATCGGCAGCAACCGCCCCTCCACCTACAAAGATAAACAGACGTTTTGCTTCCTGAATCATCTCAACCGCTTTTTCTAAATCTTCTTCTTTAATTTCAGAGACAAACGGTTTAATTTCTTTTGGCTCAACCTTTGTATATTCAGTTTTTGCAGCTGTTACATCTTTTGTAATGTCGACCAGGACCGGTCCTGGTCTGCCACTTTTTGCAATCGCAAACGCACGTCTGAGTGTTTTTGCAAGTTTTGTAACATCTTTTACGATAAAGCTGTGTTTTGTAATCGGCATTACCACACCTGCAATATCTACTTCCTGGAAACTGTCTTTTCCAAGAAGCGGAACACCTACATTACAAGTTACTGCAACAACCGGAACAGAATCCATAAATGCGGTTGCAATACCTGTTACCAGATTGGTTGCTCCTGGTCCACTGGTTGCAAAACAGACGCCTACTTTTCCGGTTGAACGTGCATATCCATCCGCTGCATGCGCAGCACCCTGCTCATGGGATGTTAAAATATGATGGATTTCATCACTGTGTTTATACAATTCATCATAAATATTTAAAATGGTTCCGCCTGGATATCCAAATACGGTATCCACACCCTGCTCTTTTAAACATTCGATTACAATCTCTGATCCTGTCAACTGCATCTCGAAGCCCTCCCAACGTTTTTTTATTTCTTTATTTCCAGAACCGCACCACGGTTTCCGCTTGTAACCATAGAAGCATAACGAGCCAGATATCCAGTTGTTACTTTTGGCTCTCTCGGCTGCCAGTTTGCTCTTCTTCTTTCCAGCTCTTCATCTGATACTACTAATTCCAGTTTTGTTTCCGGAATATTGATACGGATTAAATCACCTTCTTCTACCAGTGCAATTGGTCCGCCTACTGCTGCTTCCGGAGAAATATGCCCAATGGATGCACCCCTTGAGGCACCTGAGAAACGTCCATCTGTAATTAAAGCAACGCTTGAACCAAGACCCATACCTGCAATTGCAGAAGTTGGATTTAACATTTCTCTCATACCCGGACCACCTTTTGGTCCTTCATAACGGATAACTACAACATCTCCTGCTACAATCTTTCCGCCTTTAATTGCTGCGATAGCATCTTCTTCACAGTCAAATACTCTTGCCGGTCCTTCATGAACCATCATTTCTTCACAAACTGCAGAACGTTTTACAACACCACCATCCGGAGCAAGGTTTCCTGTCAGAACAGCAAGTCCACCTGTCTGGCTGTATGGATTGTCGATTGGACGGATGACTTCCGGATTTAAGTTAACACAGTTTTTGATATTTTCTCCTACTGTCTTTCCGGTTACTGTCATACAATCCAGATTTAATAAATCTTTCTTAGCCAGCTCGTTCATAACAGCGTAAACACCGCCTGCTTCGTTTAAGTCTTCCATATAAGTAGAACCTGCCGGTGCCAAATGACAGAGGTTTGGTGTTTTCGCACTGACACCATTTGCAAATGTAATATCAAAATCAAATCCGATTTCGTGTGCAATTGCCGGAAGATGCAACATACTATTCGTAGAACATCCAAGCGCCATATCAACTGTTAACGCATTCATGATTGCATCTTTTGTCATAATATCACGTGGGCGGATATTTCTGCGGTACATTTCCATTACCTGCATACCTGCATGTTTTGCAAGTTTAATTCTTTCAGAATAAACAGCCGGAATCGTTCCGTTTCCTTTTAATCCCATACCCAATACTTCTGTCAGGCAGTTCATACTGTTTGCAGTATACATGCCAGAACAGGAACCACAGGTCGGGCATACTTTATTTTCAAATTCTTCTACATCTTCTGCAGTCATTGTACCTGCGCTGTAAGAACCAACTGCCTCGAACATGGAAGAAAGACTTCTTTTTTGTCCTTTTACATGACCAGCTAACATTGGACCGCCACTTACAAAAACAGTCGGTACATTGATTCTTGCTGCTGCCATTAAAAGACCCGGTACGTTTTTATCACAGTTTGGCACCATAACAAGGGCATCAAACTGATGAGCCAGAGCCATCGCTTCTGTAGAATCTGCAATCAAATCTCTTGTTACAAGAGAGTATTTCATACCGATATGTCCCATTGCAATTCCATCACAGACTGCAATTGCCGGAAATACAACCGGAGTACCGCCTGCCATGGCAACTCCAAGTTTTACTGCGTTTACAATTTTATCCAGATTCATATGACCCGGTACAATTTCATTATAAGAGCTTACAATACCTACTAACGGTTTTGACATCTCTTCTTTTGTCATTCCAAGAGCATTAAACAGGGAACGATGAGGTGCCTGCTGCATGCCTGTTCTTACTGCATCACTTTTCATTTTCTTAACATCCTTTCTTGATACGATACTTTTATGCAATATGTCCTGCAATTAAATCGCCCATCTCTGCCGTCCCTACCTGTTTCATTCCATCCTGCATGATATCTACAGTACGGTATCCTTCTGTTAAAACGCTCTGAACAGCGGATTCAATTGCATCGGCTTCTTTGTCTAAGTCCAGAGAGAAACGAAGCATCATTGCTGCGGATAAAATGGTAGCCAGCGGATTTGCAATTCCTTTTCCCGCAATATCCGGTGCAGAACCGTGGCTTGGTTCATATAAACCGAATTTGGTTTCATTTAAACTTGCAGAAGAAAGCATACCGATAGAACCTGTTACCATACTTGCTTCATCAGATAAGATATCTCCAAACATGTTTTCTGTCAAAATCACATCAAACTGAGCTGGATTATGTACTAACTGCATTGCGCAGTTATCAACCAGCATATGCTCCAATGTGACTTCCGGATAATCTTTTGCCACTTCTTCTACTACTTTTCTCCAAAGTCTGGAAGAATCCAGCACATTTGCTTTATCCACACTTGTCACTTTTTTCTTTCTCTTCATTGCAATATCAAATGCCTTGACTGCAATTCTGCGGATTTCATTTTCATTATAAGAAAGGGTATCCACTGCTGTCTGTACACCATTTTCTTCATAAGTCTTTCTGTCTCCAAAATACAGACCGCCTGTCAGTTCACGAACGATAATCATATCAAATCCATCACCGATTACTTCTTCTTTTAACGGGCAGGCTCCCTTCAATTCATTGTACAGATAAGCCGGTCTTAAGTTTGCAAATAAATTCAGGGCTTTTCTGATTGCTAAAAGACCTGCCTCCGGACGTTTGGATGGCTCTAATTTGTACCATGGGGAAGTTTTTGCATCTCCTCCGATAGAACCCATCAAAACTGCATCTGAAGCCTTTGCATCGGCAATTGCTTCTTCTGTAAGCGGTACACCATGAGCATCAATGGATGCTCCTCCTAATAAAACCTCTTTATATGAAAAAGTATGTCCGTATACTTCACACACTTTATCGAGTACTTTTTTTGCTTCTGCTACGATCTCAGGACCAATGCCATCTCCTGAAATAAGTGCAATATTATAATTCATGAGTTCTCTCTCCCTTCCAGAAATTTTGTCACTTTTTATCTAAATATGATAATCCTTTTTGGGCTTTATTTCAAGGCATAATAAAGTGTTTGGCTATTCTTTTTCGTTATATAAGCTATAACACTTCTTTTTTTTATGCATTTTTATTCATTTTTCCGGAAGATTTCACAGGTTTTCTGACATCCCGTCTTTGTTCCCGCACACCCACCAAGTGCACTTTCCCGCAGTTCAAATGGCAGACTTCTTCCTACATGATACATCGCTTCTACCATTTCATCAAATGGAATCAGGGCTTTTATTCCTGCTAATGCCTGCTGTGCACAGATTAATGCATTCGTCGCTCCAATACTGTTTCGGTTCTGGCAGGGTGCTTCCACAAGTCCTGCAATCGGGTCACAGACCAGACCTAACAGATTAGAAAGTGCCAGAGAGCCTGCGTCCAGACACTGCTTTGGTGTTCCGCCAAACATTTCTACTACACCTGCTGCCGCCATTGCACTTGCAGCACCGACTTCTGCCTGACAGCCTGCCTCCGCACCTGCTACGGATGCATTTCTCATAAGCAGATATCCCACTGCACCTGCAGTATACAGACCTTTTAATAAGATTTCATCTGACAATGCTTTTTCTTCTTTTAAGGCAAGAAATACCCCTGGAATGACTCCTGCTGAACCTGCCGTCGGTGCTGCAACAATCACACCCATTGAGGCATTTACTTCTAAAACTGCCATCGCATAAGTAATTGCTTTTAACACGACATCTCCACAGATATCTTTCTCTTTTCCTTTTTGTGAAAATAATAATTTCGCTTCTCCTCCGATGAGTCCTCCCATCGACGGTTTTTCATTTTCCAAAGGCTCTTTTGCCGCCGTCTTCATAATTTCCAGCGACTTTCTCATCTTTTCTTCAACTTCCTGTGCTGTCATAGAAGAAAAATCCATTTCACGCCGTTTCATCACCTCGGATATCGGAAGTTTTGTTTCCTCACATAATTTTAACAACTCTCCTGCATAATTAAAATCCATCATTCTCTCCTGCCTCTTCTTAAATCTGTACCAGCATAACATCCGAAACCAGAGGATTTTCCCGTATCCGTTCCACAACCTCATCCGGAATTCTCTCATCTGACTCTACAACTGTAAATGCTTTTGCACCTTTTTCTTCCCGAAACAGACGCATAAATGCAATATTTACTTCTCTTTCGCTAAGCACTTTTGTAATATGCGCTACAACTCCCGGACGGTCTGTCTGACTGATAATTAAGGTACTGTATTCTCCTGTAAAATCCACATCAATCTGATTTAAACGTACAATTTTTACTTTTCCCCCTCCAATGGATACGCCTCTTACAAAAAGCCGTTCTCCATTTACCCCTGTCATATCAATATCTGCTGTATTTGGGTGTTCTTCTCCTGTATCCTGTCCAATTGAAAAATGATAGTCCAGATTTCGTTCTTTTGCGATTGAAAGAGAATCCCGAATTCTCAAATCATCTGTCTCAAATCCCATAATTCCCCCAAGCAGTGCACGGTCTGTTCCATGTCCCCGATACGTTTTTGCAAAAGAACCATACAACGTAAACTCAACTTTTTTGATTTCCGCCGGAAATAATTTCCTTGCAAGCAGTGCCATAGAAACCGCCCCCGCTGTATGTGAACTCGACGGACCTACCATGTTTGGTCCGATTACTTCGAATAAACTGATAAATGCCATAACCTCTTCTCCTTTTTAAGGCAGAATGAATTTTTAATGCTTTTTTGAATTCACAGGACAAAATTTCCTATGAATTTAAAAAAACAGATGCCACCTGCTAAAAGCCCGTAACATCTGTTTCTGTTTTTTTGTTTCTATTTTTGTTTTTCCGTTTTATTTTTCTACGATTCCATCGCTTGCTTTTTCTACTTCCGCGATTGCCGCTTTTCTCATCGGAATTCTGCAGTTTTTGTTGTTTCCGAATTCTACGATTACATCTTCCTCTGTAATATCAATCAGAGTTCCGTAAAAACCGCTGGTTGTTACCACGCTGTCTCCTACTTCCATAGAAGATAACATAGAACTGACTCTCTGCTGTTCTTTCTTCTGAGGTCTCATAATCATGAAATACATCAAAACAAAAAATATAACAAGCGGTATTAACATGGATGCGATTGCTCCTGTTCCACTTGCACTTGCCTGTGCTAAAAACATTTTAGTTCCTCCTGCCTATTTGAACGTTATTACCATAATACACAATTTTATGCGTGACTTCAAGCCTTTTTGTTCTTTTTCATAGATTTTTTATTTTTCGTTTTTCTATCAAAGACTGGTTTCAAGCTTCTCTACCAAAAATCAATCTTTTGGTCCTGCTGCCATACGCTCTAATTTTTCCTGTTTATATTCTTCGTAACGTCCTTCTTCGATTGCTCCGCGAATTTCTTCCATCATTGTATTATAGAAGTACAGATTGTGAAGCACACAAAGTCTCATTCCAAGCATTTCTTTTGCTTTTAAAAGATGACGGATATAAGCTCTGCTGTAGCTTCTGCAGGCCGGACACTGGCATCCTTCTTCAATCGGACGGCTGTCCAGTTCATATTTTGCATTGAATAAATTCAGTTTCCCAAAGTTGGTATACACGTGTCCGTGTCGTCCGTTTCTGCTTGGATAAACACAGTCAAAGAAATCCACACCTCTTGAAACTGCCTCTAAAATATTTGCCGGGGTTCCTACTCCCATCAGATAAGTTGGTTTATTCTCCGGAAGATATGGTACTACACTATCTAAAATTCGGTACATCTCTTCATGGCTTTCTCCTACCGCAAGACCACCAACTGCATAACCGTCCAAATCCATTTTAGAAATTTCTTTTGCGTGTGCGATACGGATATCATCATAGATTGCTCCCTGATTGATACCAAACAACAACTGATGCGGATTCACCGTATCTTCTAAAGAATTTAAGCGGTTCATCTCAGCTTTACATCTTGCAAGCCATCTTGTTGTACGGTCTACAGAATTTTGAACATACTCTCTGTCTGCCACACTTGACGGACATTCATCAAATGCCATTGCGATCGTAGAGCCTAAATTCGACTGAATCTGCATACTCTCTTCCGGTCCCATAAAGATTTTTCTTCCATCAACATGAGAATTAAAATAAACGCCTTCTTCTTTAATTTTTCTTAATTTTGCCAGCGAAAACACCTGAAATCCACCTGAATCTGTAAGAATCGGACGATCCCAGTTCATAAACTTATGAAGTCCGCCTAATTTTTTAATAACCTGATCTCCCGGACGGACATGAAGATGATACGTATTCGACAACTCCACCTGTGTTTTTATTTCATGCAAATCGGTTGTTGAAACTGCACCTTTAATTGCAGCTACCGTACCTACATTCATAAACACCGGTGTTTCAATGCTTCCATGCACCGTTTCCATGTGAGCACGTTTTGCCATCCCATCTTTTTTTAAAATTTTATACATAAAAACTTCCTCTCTCTAATTGAAAAATTTCCTGTATTTTTGGTCCTGTACTCTATTATTTTCTTCAAACCTGTCTCTAAATACAACAATAGATACGGAGATATTCTATCATAAGTCAGACAAATTTCCAATTGTTTTTTTATCTATCTTGTCGTATAATGTACTTTGATTTGTAACCGGTCTGAATTTTTTTGGATTTGTTACGATATTTTTTTCTTTTTTTTATAATAAATAGGAAATAACTCATTAACGGCGGCTTTTTGCCGTCCCATTTTTTTACATTGGTATTTACTCAAATTAAGGAGGTTTCTTTATGCCAACATTACAAGATACCAAACCGTTCGTCTATCCACTTGGAATCGACATCGGTTCTACAACTGTAAAAATTGCCATTTTGGGTCAGGAAAATGAACTGCTCTTCTCTGATTATGAACGTCATTTTGCAGATATTCAAAATACACTGGCCTCTCTTTTAGATAAAGCCTATCAGAAACTGGGTGCAATTTCTGTCCATCCGGTTATTACCGGTTCCGGAGGACTTACCCTTGCCAATCACTTAGAAGTTCCATTTGTACAGGAAGTTATCGCAGTTTCTACTTCCCTTCAGGAACGTGCTCCGCTTACCGACGTTGCAATCGAACTTGGTGGGGAAGATTCAAAAATTATTTATTTTGAAGGCGGAAATGTGGAACAGCGTATGAACGGAATCTGTGCCGGTGGTACCGGTTCTTTCATCGACCAGATGGCATCGCTTCTTCAAACGGATGCTCCTGGCTTAAATGAATATGCAAAACATTACAAAGCACTTTATCCGATTGCAGCCCGTTGCGGTGTATTTGCCAAGACTGATATTCAGCCGTTAATCAATGAAGGAGCCACAAAAGAAGACCTGTCCGCTTCTATCTTTCAGGCAGTTGTCAATCAGACCATCAGTGGTCTTGCCTGTGGAAAACCAATTCGTGGACATGTTGCCTTCCTTGGAGGTCCGCTTCACTTTCTTTCTGAATTAAAAGAAGCCTTTATCCGTACCTTAAAACTTGATGAAGAACATACCATTGTTCCGGAAAATTCCCACTTATTTGCCGCTATCGGTTCTGCTTTAAACGCCAAAGAAGATGCATCCGATGTTTCTATTACCGAGATGAGAGACCGTCTTTCTGCCAACATTAAAATGGAATTTGAAGTCAATCGTATGGAACCGCTTTTTGCTTCAAAAGAAGACTATGATGCATTTAACACGCGTCAGAGTCAGTATACCGTAAAAACAGGAGACTTAGCCTCTTATAAAGGAAACTGTTTCCTTGGAATTGATGCCGGTTCTACTACAACCAAAGCAGCCCTTGTCGGTGAAGATGGTTCTTTACTGTTCTCTTTTTACAGCAATAACAACGGAAATCCGCTTGCTACAAGTATCCGCGCCATTCAGCAGATTTATAAAGAACTGCCACAGGGTGCAAAAATTGCTTATTCCTGTTCTACCGGATATGGCGAAGCTTTAATCAAAGCTGCCTTAATGTTAGATGAAGGTGAAGTGGAAACCGTTTCTCATTACTATGCAGCTGCCTTCTTTGACCCGGAAGTAGACTGCATCTTAGACATCGGCGGTCAGGATATGAAATGTATCAAAATCAAGAATCAGACCGTTGACAGCGTACAGCTTAACGAAGCCTGCTCCTCCGGCTGTGGTTCTTTCATCGAAACTTTTGCAAATTCCTTAAATTACAGTGTACAGGATTTCGCCAAAGCTGCATTATTTGCGAAAAACCCGATTGATCTCGGTACAAGATGTACCGTATTTATGAACTCAAAAGTAAAACAGGCTCAAAAAGAAGGTGCAGAAGTTTCCGATATCTCTGCCGGTCTTGCCTATTCCGTTATCAAAAACGCCCTGTACAAAGTAATCAAAGTTTCCGATGCTTCTGAACTTGGACGCCACATCGTCGTACAGGGTGGTACTTTTTATAATGACGCAGTCCTTAGAAGTTTTGAAAAAATTGCCAACTGTGAAGCCATCCGTCCGGACATTGCCGGTATCATGGGAGCGTTCGGTGCTGCCTTGATTGCAAGAGAACGTTATAGCGCCGGTACTGAAACGACTATGTTATCCATTGATAAAATCAATGAATTAAAATACACAACCACAATGGCAAACTGTAAAGGCTGTACCAATAACTGCCGTCTGACTATCAATAAATTCTCAGGAGGTCGTCAGCTTATCTCAGGAAACCGTTGTGAACGTGGAATTGGAAAAGAGAAAAATAAAGAAAGAATCCCAAATCTTTATGAATACAAATACAAAAAGCTCTTTTCTTATGAACCGCTTACCGAAGATAAGGCAGTCAGAGGAAAAGTCGGAATTCCTCGTGTTTTAAATATGTTTGAAAACTATCCATTCTGGTATACCTTCTTTACACAATTAAAGTATCAGGTTGTCCTTTCTCCAACCTCTACCAGAAAGATTTACGAGCTTGGAATTGAATCCATCCCAAGTGAATCGGAATGTTATCCTGCAAAGCTGGCACATGGACATGTTTCCTGGCTGATTAAACAAAACGTCAATTACATCTTCTATCCTTGCGTTCCTTATGAACGTACGGAATTTGAAGATTCCATTAATCATTATAACTGTCCAATTGTTACTTCTTACGCCGAAAATATTAAAAATAATATTGATGAACTGGACAATCCAAATATTCGTTTTCATAATCCATTTCTTGCCTTAACCAATGAGGAAACCGTAACGAAACGCCTTATCGAAGAATTTTCGGATATTCCGGCTTCAGAAGTGCAAAATGCAGCTCACCTTGCATGGGTTGAAATGGCACACTGTCGGGAAGACATCCGCAGAAAAGGGGAAGAAACTTTAGATTATTTGGAAAAAACCGGTCGTCGTGGAATTGTACTCGCCGGACGTCCGTACCATATTGACCCTGAAATTCATCATGGTATTCCGGATTTGATTAACACTTACGGAATTGCAGTTTTGACAGAAGATTCGATTTCTCATTTAGCACCGATTGAACGTCCGCTTCGTGTCAATGACCAGTGGATGTATCACACCCGTCTTTATGCTGCTGCAAACTTTGTAAAAGAAAAAGACAATCTGGATTTAATTCAGCTGAACTCTTTTGGATGTGGACTCGACGCAGTTACAACCGATGAAGTCAATGAAATTCTTTCAAACAGTGGAAAAACTTATACCTGCTTAAAAATTGATGAGGTCAATAACTTAGGTGCTGCCAGAATCCGTATTCGTTCCTTAATCGCAGCCCTGCGCATTAAAGAAAAACAAAACGCTACCCGCAAAATTGTACCATCCTCCATCAAGAAAGTTCCATTTACTCAGGAAATGAGAAAAGATTATACGATTCTGTGTCCTCAGATGTCACCGATTCATTTTTCTATCCTGGAATCTGCTTTTAACTCCTGTGGCTATCATTTAGAGGTACTTCCAAATGATAACAAAGAAGCGGTTGATGTTGGCTTAAAATATGTAAATAACGATGCCTGCTATCCATCCTTAATGGTAGTCGGTCAGATTATGCAAGCTCTGCTTTCCGGAAAATATGATGTACATAAAGTGGCAATTATCATGTCACAGACCGGTGGCGGATGTCGTGCTTCCAACTATATTGGATTTATCCGTCGTGCTTTAAAGAAAGCAGATTTAGGATTTATTCCGGTTATCTCTATTAACTTAAGCGGACTCGAAGCCAATCCCGGATTTAAGATTACACCAAAACTTGCAACCCGTCTCGCTTACGGTGCAGTATTTGGTGATGTCCTCATGAAATGTCTTTACCGGATGCGCCCTTATGAATCCGTAAAGGGTTCTGCAAATGCCCTGCACCGCAAATGGGAACGCCGTTGTATGGAATTTGTTTCCGGAAAACATGCAGGTTTCGCACAATTTAACCGTATCTGCCGCCAGATGATACGAGAATTTGACACCCTGCCAATCACAAACGAAAAGAAACCACGTGTTGGCATCGTCGGAGAAATCCTTGTCAAATTCCTTCCGGCTGCAAACAACTATCTGGCAGAGCTGCTTGAAAAAGAAGGTGCAGAGGCCGTATGCCCGGATTTACTGGACTTCATGAACTACTGCTTCTATAACCAGAATTTTAAAGCAGAAAAACTTGGATTTAAAAAATCCACTGCAAATGCAGCAAACCTTGGAATCAAAGCTCTTGAATTTATCCGCGGTACTGCCAATAAAGAATTTGAAAAGAGCCGTCACTTTACACCATCTGCCAAAATCGAAGATTTGGCAAAAATGGCTGCACCAATTGTTTCTATGGGAAATCAAACCGGTGAAGGCTGGTTCTTAACCGGAGAAATGATGGAGCTGATTCACTCCGATGCTCCAAATATTGTCTGCATCCAGCCATTTGCCTGCCTGCCAAACCATATCGTAGGAAAAGGTGTTATTAAAGCCATCCGAAAAGAATATCCAAAGGCAAACATCGTGGCAATCGACTATGATCCAGGTGCAAGTGAAGTAAACCAATTAAATCGAATTAAATTAATGCTCTCTACTGCATTTAAACGACTTGATGAAACAAATAGCTAATTCTTAGCTGAACTAAAAAAGACCGTCTCATCCGAAATTGAATGGATGAAATGGTCTTTTTGGTTTATTTTAAAATCTTTAATTTCTGTGCAGCCTGTGCCAGTCTTGTTCCTCCCGGAAGTGCTGCCAAATCTTCTTTTTTCGGTTTTGCAACCACTAAATATCCCACAAAATAAACAACCATTGCAAGTGCAATCGATGGAATCAGGGAAATAAAATTCGAACCAATCACTACGTACACCAGTTTATATACAACAACTGCAACGATTCCCATTGGAATCGATGCTAAGATTGGAACAAAATAGGCAGATCTCCATGGATTTTTATATCCTAAGTATTTCTTTAATGCACGATCATTTAAGACACACATAACCAGTGCATATACCACCATCGCAAGTACGACTGCATAGATTCCCATATTGGTAAATACTAACACCAGAGCAAGGAAAACAATATCGACTCCCAGCGAAATTGCTGCATTAATCATAGGAATATTGGCTTTTCCGATTGCCTGAAGCACACCATTTGAAATATTTGAAGTACTGTTTAAGATAACCGTAATAACGCCAATCACCATCAGCTGTCCTGCAACTCCCTCTGTAGATGGAAAAATCAGGCGTGTAACCGGCTGTGCAAGCGCGGCAAGTCCCACAGACGCCGGAATCGAAATCAGCATCGCAATCCATGTTGCCTGGTCAATCTTTCTTTTTGTTTCTTCTAAATCACCAATCGCATACTGTGCAGATACTTCAGGCATCATGGAAGTCGGTGCGGTACTTGCAAGAGTCAGCGGAATATTAATCAATGTCATAAAGAAGCCATACTCTGCATAATTCTGTTTTACCAGACTGTTTGGAACACCTTTCCAGCCAAGAATCGAAGTATACATCACTCCATTAATATAACCGTTTACATTATAAATAAATGCGCTTAAGATAATCGGAGCTGCAATCAGCAAAATTATTTTCATAATGGAGCGATAGCTTTCATTTACCGATACTCTGTCATTTTTTATTTTCTTTGCAATCGTCTTATGATTCACTCTATAGACAAAAAACATAAATAAAAAGGCGGTACAGACGCCGGCTCCTGTTCCCATTGTAGCACCTGCTGCACTCCATCTTTGCAGAGTATCTTCTCCTGCATTAGCAAAGTGACGCACCATAAATCCAGAAGCTAAAAGAGCTACTGTCGCCACTGCAATCTGCTCTAAAATCTGTGAAATCGAAGTTGGAAGCATATTTCGATATGCCTGGAAATATCCACGAAACACACCTAAGATACCAGATACAAAAATCGTTGGTGCTAACATCTGAAGCGCCAGTCTCGCATTTGCCATATTATCCGGTACTAAAATAGACGCACCGAAAATACAAACAAGTGCCGCAATTCCACCTGCTATTACAGCATATAAGAGTGCTCCTTTAAAAACTCTCTGAGCATCCCTGTAACGTTTAAATGCAATTCTCTCTGACATGATTTTCGATACTGCCTGCGGAATACTAAAGGAAGCAATCATCAACAAAATAAAATACGCATTCTGTGCAAACTGAAAACAGGCAAAACTTTCTCGTCCAATTAACGTAGTCAGCGGACTCTTATAAAGCATACCTATAATTTTGGAAATCAAAGCAGCAACCATCAGAAACGTTGCATTTTTTACCAGGGTATTATTATTTTCTTTTTTACTCATCTTTCTTGTGTCCTCTATCTGTTTTCTATCTATTTTCTATCTGCCAGTCAATCGGTTCAATTCCATGCTGAATTAAAAATTCATTTGTCTGACTGAAATGATGACATCCAAAAAATCCTCTGTATGCAGATAATGGACTTGGATGAGGAGCTTCTAAAATCAAGTGTTTTGGATTATTCAACATACTTTTCTTCATCTGCGCCGGACGTCCCCAGAGTAAAAATACCATCGGGCGGTCTATCTTATTTAAAATACGAATTGCTGCATCCGTAAACTCTTCCCAGCCGATTCCCTTATGAGAATTTGCCTGATGCGCACGAACCGTAAGCACGGTATTGAGCATTAACACTCCCTGCTTCGCCCATTTCTCCAGATATCCATTATTCGGAATATAACATCCACAATCATCATGCAGCTCCTGATAGATATTTACCAATGATGGTGGAACTTCTACCTCCGGTTTTACGGAAAAACATAATCCATGTGCCTGTCCGTCATTATGATATGGATCCTGCCCTAAAATAACAACTTTTACTCTATCAAGCGGAGTAAAATGAAATGCATTAAAAATATCATCCGGTGCAGGAAAAACCTTATATGTTTTATATTCCTGTCCTATTGTTGTAAATAACTTTCGATAGTATTCTTTTCCAAATTCCGGCTTTAAAGCCTCATACCACTGCCCCTGTAATGGCGGCATAGTCATTCCTCCTTTGCATATTTTCTTATATTTATTACCAAAGCCAAACATCTTATTGTATCTAAAGTATATTGAAGTACAAATAGCGTTTGCTCTTTTTATTCTGGCATCATTCAGTTTAGCAGAATCAGTATTAAAAAGCAAGAAGCGGACAGATTGTTGTTCTGCCCGATTCTTAATTCTCATCCAACCACACTTTTACATTGTCTGATTTCCTTTTTTAATTTTCTCTATTCTGTGACTGCAAGTAAAGTAGACATTTGCGCACTTGAAGCGGGGGAATGCTTATCTGCATTCAAGTTCAAACCAGAATTCTACCCCATTTTCATAATTTTTCACACCAAATTTCTGGTTCATACTTTCCATAATCGCTTTTACAATAGATAAGCCAATTCCACTGCCACCATATTCTCTTGTTCTCGCCTTATCAACTTTATAGAACTTAATCCAGATTTTATCAATGTCTTCCTCCGGAATTGGTTTTCCGGTATTAAATACAGACAGTCGGATATGTCCTTCTCTCCTTTGCATTTTAATCTCAATTTTCCGCTCTCCATCGATATGATTAATTGCATTGGAGACATAATTTGTCACAACTTCTTCGATTTTAAATTCATCTCCCCATACATAAACCGAAGTATCCTGAACAAATAAAATCTGTGCATCTTTCTGGTCTGCAAGAAGCTGTGCGGAATTTACCACACCACGTACTAATTCGGTCAAATCAAAACATTCCATTGAAATCTGGTCGTTTCCAAACTCTAATTGATTTAAAGTAAGAAGTTTCTTTACCATATTGTTCATTTTTGCAGCTTCATCAATAATGACTTCACAATAAAAATCCCTGCTTTCTGCTTCATCATTGATACATTCTTTTAAGCCTTCTGCATATCCCTGAATTAAAGCAATCGGTGTCTTTAACTCATGCGATACATTTGAAAGAAATTCTTTTCTCATATCATCAATCCGCTCTTTTTTTTCAATGTCTTTTTGCAGTTCATTATTTGCAGTTTTCAGTTCTGAAATCGTCTGTTCCAGTTCTTTTGACATTTTATTAAAATTCTGTCCCAAAACACCGATTTCGTCTTCTCCACCACTTTCATATTTTGCATTGAAATCAAGATTACTCATCCGAATGGAAATATCTGTCAGCTCTTCAAGCGGTTTTGTCAGACGTTGGCTTAAAAACCAGATAGCAAGAATACTAATTGCCACAACAATCATACCTGTATAAAGATAAAACATATTGGAAATCTGGATACTGTCACTAATTCCCGCCATCGGCAGGCGAATCAAGAACACATTATTATTGTCAAGCATTCCCCACATATCAAGATAATCCATATCCATGTCACGATTCACTTCCAGCGTATAATTATCGGTTTCTTCTAAAGTCGAACTTTTTGCAGGTGCAACTCCCGTAATGTATCCAAATAAACTCGCATATAAACGGTTTGCATTTCTGCTGTCGTAATCCAGAATTTCCGAATGATTCGTATCTAAGATAACCCATGAGATATTTTTTTCAATGCAGATACTTTTTAAGCTCTGCACTTTATCACTGGTCAGACTGTCATATTGATTTAACTTTTCATAGACATCCTGAATGGCATCCGTCTTTTTTGCTACATAATACCGTTCTAAAAGAAAGCTGTTTGAGAGAGCTATCAGCACAAATGCAATTACAACAATCCCTACAAATGTAACAATCAGACGGGCTTTAATTGATTTTTTAATTCTTAAACCTCGAACTTGTATCCCATTCCCCATATTGTTTTAATATACTCTCCTTTCTCTCCCATTTTACTACGCAGTTTTTTTACATGCGTATCGATGGTTCTTGCATCTCCAAAATAATCATAATTCCATACCGAATTTAAAATTTTTTCTCTGGAAAGTGCAATTCCCTGATTTTCCAAAAAATAAGTCAAAAGTTCAAACTCTTTATAACTCAATTCCATTGGTTTTCCATCAATCGTCGCAATATGAGCCGATTTATTGACTTCAATTCCACCTGCTTCCAATACATCGGTCGCTCCGACATTGGTTCTTCTTAAAATTGCCTCCACACGTGCTACCAGAATCTTCGGGCTAAACGGTTTTGAAATGTATTCGTCTACTCCAAGCTCAAATCCAAGCAGTTCATCCCTTTCATCCCCTCTTGCAGTCAACATGATAATCGGAACTTTGGATTCTTTACGAATCTCTCTGCAGACCCCCCATCCATCCAGCTTTGGCATCATCACATCTAATATCAATAAAGAAATATCTTTTGTTTTATAAAAAATATCCAGGGCTTCCTCTCCATCTCCAGCCTCTAATACTTCAAAATTCTGTTTTACCAAAAAGTCACGAACCAGCTTTCTCATTCTGCTTTCATCATCTACTACTAAAATTTTGCCTTTATCCATAATTACTCCTCTTTCCTGCCGTTTTTGTGCAAGCACAAACGCAATTATACTTTTAACACTTACTTCATTATAACAGCTATCTATGATATTTTTGTGAATTTTTTCTTTCTTGTTTAAAAACTTAAGAACCATTTTGTTTTATAGGCTGAGAAACAAAAAAGGAATGAAAAAAGCATCTTTGACACTTCTTCATTCCTTTTTAAATTCGACTTCTTCTAGTCAGATGGACCTGGCGGGAATCGAACCCGCGTCCGAAAGTCTATCCCTTGCGGCATCTCCCATCACAGTTGTTCTTTTGACATTCCCTCCTGCAACCGCCGAGCAACAGGCTGCTGCATTTAGTAGCTTCATAAATTCTTCTACTTTCTCAAAGCTTTGAAAGCAAAGTGCCCTGCAAGTTCGATGCCAGATTCTTAAGCAGCAGGTGACTTAAGGCTGACAGCTGCCATTAGGC
>OLNF01001509.1_pt1 | contig 19754 bp, 19 predicted proteins | sample 1673061 | NCBI WGS metagenome assembly OLNF01 (sample SAMEA3136751, study PRJEB25190) | human gut metagenome
GGTCACAGTCCCTCTGCTGAAGGACTAACCGCCTACCGTTATGATAGCACCCATGTTTCGATTATAACAGTCAAGGTGGGAATCTGCAACCGGAAAGTTGACAGCTCATGAAAATCTGGCTGTGATACCATTTTGATACTAAAAAATGAAGAGAACAGAAATATAGCGTAGAAATCCTATAACACAGGACAATAAAGACACGAAAATCACAGAAAATAATGAGATTTTAAGAACCTCACAAACGTGAAGGTGGACGTACTGTTGAATCAGGACGTGTTGCTACAGTTATCGAATAATTTTAGCATAACATCTTAATTATATAAATTGAGTACCGCAAGGTACATGTGTCCAAACGTAAGATACCCCGGAACCACAAGGTTTCCGGGGTTTTTCTGTTGGGCAAAAGTTAGAATAAAGTTGTAAAGAATAGCACTTGAGACATACGATGTCTGGTTGAAATTAGCGAATTCTCGTTTTATGTCGTGGTAATTTTGGTGCATACTGGTAAGTTGTAAGTGAAAGAGAGATAGAGACATGGACACAAAGAAAATAGGAGCTTTTTTAAAGCAGTGTCGTAAAGAAAAAAATCTTACACAAGAACAGCTTGCTGAGAAGTTTGGGGTATCATCGAGAACTATTTCAAGGTGGGAGGCAGGAACGAATATGCCGGACCTGAGTATACTGGTTGAAATTGCAGAGTATTATGACATCGAAATAAAAGAGCTCTTGGATGGAGAAAGGAGCTCGACTATGAATAAAGAAATGAAAGAAACTCTGGACAAAGTAGCTGCATATGAAGAGTGGGTAAAAGAGAAAGCGCTAAAAGCCGGAAATCTTGCTTTTTCGACAATGTTTCTGATCAGCGTAGGGACCATTATTATACAGCTTATACTGGCGTTGAATCTTCGGTTTGTATTGGGCGAGACGGTAACAGCCTTAGCAGGCGGGATTGTATATTCTTTTATTATGCTACATAACGGAATCTGGGATAAAGGATTGTCGAAGAAAAATGCATTATGGGGAGATTTTCTGACCAGTGTGATCTGCGCAGGTATTTTTACAGTGATTTATGGAATTCTTCTTGGAAGGATGGGAGCATCTGAAATACAGGTAGTACGCTTATCCCTGGTTTTTCTGGTTGGAATTACAATTGTATGCTTCATTGTACTCAGGATATTATCATTTTTTAATCAAAAGAGACAGGAAAATCTGTCAGAGAAGAAACAGAGAAGTCTGTCGGAACAAAAGGACAGATTAACAGAAAAAATGGAAGATATCAAAAAAGATAAACCAATTTCAACGTCGGCTTGTACAAGAATCTATAATGCAAGAGATGCAGTTGAAGCAGGAAGATTGATAGAATTGTTGAATGACAATGGAATATCTACTTTTTCTTAGGAAGCGGGTGCAAGTGTCGCAATACATAGGGCAGCGGGATTTGGAATATATGGTGTAGATGTGTTGGTCAGAACTGATGAGGCAGAAAAAGCATTGCAAATTATTCAGGGAATATCTGAGTTTAGCAAAGATTTTCATGCTTGATAACTCAAAAAGGAACTCAAATTATTTGAGTTCCTTTTTGAGTTGCTTGGAACGCTATTTGAGTTTCTTGAATAAAATTAAATGTAATGCTAAAATGTAAAAAAGAAGAATGGCAGGAAAGCAATGAAAAACAAAGGGCTAAAAATAATAAGTATTCTTTTAACAACAGCGGTACTATGCAGCGGCTGTCAGAGTACAAAAACAGTACAGAAACAGGAAAAAACACATCTGGTCCTATGGCATTATTGGGATATTAAGAAAAATCAAGAGAATCTGAAAAATCTTGTGGATGGGTTCAATCATTCACAGAATGCAGTAGAAGTAGAAATTACTTATGTTCCAGATGAGGATTTTAAAAAGCAGATGGCACTTGCGATGGCGGATGGAACAACGCCGGACCTAGCTTTTGTGGACTCTTCAGATTTTCAGTTTCTTCACAGCATGCAGTCTTTTGCAGATTTGACAGATCAGATTCCGGAAGAAGAGGAATATCTTGATAAAGCAATGAAAGCATGTACCATAGATGGAAAAGTTTATGGACTTCCTTTTGGGGTAAACTGCACAGGAATGTTTTATAATAAGAAACTTCTGGAAAAAAATGGATGTAATGTTCCAACGAATTGGGAAGAATTTCGGGAGACTGCCAAAAAGGTGAGCAGTGATTCTGCAAATGGTTTTGCAATTACAGCATTACAGACAGAGGAAAGTATGTACGAATTTCTTCCGCTATTCTGGTCAATGGGAGGAAATATTCATAAAATTAATGAAAACGCAAGTTATCAGGCATTCCGGTTTCTGAATCAGATGGAACAGGAGGGAAGCCTGAGCAGTCAGAGCGCTTCGCTGACAATGGGAGATCTGACCAATCTGTTTATTCAGGGAAAGATTGCAATGATGTTCAATTCTTCCATGGCGATTGACAGCATCAAGGAAAATGCGCCGCAGCTTGAATTTGGTGTTGCTCCGATTCCATGTGGTGATAATCAGACGACAGTTGCCGGTGGAGAAATCATAGGTGTTGCAGATAATGATAACAAAGAAGACGCGGTCAAATTTTTGAAATATATTGCAGATCCTAAGCGAATGGAAGAATATATTGATGATTTTGGCTTCCTTGCACCAAGACAGGATGTTATGGATCAACAGTTTGCTGATGAACCGGAGAAGTATGCATTTATTGAAATGTATAAGAATTCCAAAACAAGAGAATTTAACCAGACCTGGCCACGGATTTCACTTACAATGGCAGATGCTCTAAAAGAAATTTTGCTTGAAGATGGGGATATCCAGACAATCCTGGATAAAAAGGCAGAGGAAATAGAATACATCAGTGAGGGAAAGCAATGAAAGAAAAGAAAAACCTCAGACAGAAATTAATTCCGGCATTTGTTGCGGCAGCATGTATTCCGATCATTATATTTGCGTTAATATCTCAGTATAGACTCAGACAAAGTACATGGGAAAGCCTTGAAAATCAGAACGAAGCAGAATTGCAAAAGGCAGACCAGAGTTTAGACATGACATTGGATAAATATGAAACAGTTCTATATGATATTTCTACAGATGAAGAATTTTTGCAGCTTGTGACAGCGGTAAAAGATGAAAATGATATTTTAGAGACAGATGCATACATGTTAAGAAGAGAGTTTGCACATATCTGTAACCGTAATGAGGGCGTTACAGGGATTCAATTGATTTTGCCGGGGAAACGGAGAATTTTTTATGACAGACTTGCTTCCTCCTCTGTTAATACAATGTGGATGACTTCTGTTGAGCAGCCAAATGACCCGGATTCTGCACTTGTAAGTTATTTCATACAGGATATGGACAGCGATATTTCGGGAAAGAGAATGTTTCATATTGCGAGAAGGCTGGTTGATTACTGGGATATTCACAGAGAACTTGGTGTAGTGATCTTATCAGTAGATATCAATCAGATGGAGAAAATACTAGGTTCAGATGCAGGTGCAGAACTTTATCTGATTCAAGATGGAATTGTTGCAGCAGATGAAAATGAGAAAAGCTTTGGAACTGCGGAAGAGCTGCTGAAAACAGATGATGTAAAATGTCTGGAAAAGAAGAATGAAAAGAGTGGATGGAGTCTGCTTTTGTGTCAGCCCATTGCAATTTATCAAAAAGCTGTAAAAGAACAGATGGGCTTCTGGGTTCTTGTTGCAGCGGTAGCGATAGGAATGTTTCTTTTGATGATCAACAAAATCACACAGCCAGTTATGGAATCAGTAAATGAAATTGTTGATGCAATGGAAAGTCTGGAAAATGACAATTTTCAGGTAAGACTTTCAGTGAAGGAGAAGGACAGTGCGGAAATCCAGAGGATTTCTAATGGATTTAACGAAATGGTTGAACGAATACGTTTACTCATTGAACAGGTTAAAATGTCCGCATTGGAACAAAAAAATGCAGAAATTTCAGCGCTTGAAGCACAGATTGATCCTCATTTTCTATATAATATACTGGATACCATTAACTGGAAAGCGATTGAGAATGAGCAATACGAAATCAGCGACATGCTTGTTTCCCTGGCGGGAATTTTACGCTATTCTATCAATGATGCAGGAGAAATTACAACTATTAATGAAGAATGGGAATGGCTGAAAAAGTATGTTTATCTGCAGGAACAAAAGCTGGGAGAACCCATTCAACTGGAAATTATTGGCAGAGAAGTATTTGGACAGTATAAAATTCATAAAATGCTGCTTCAGCCACTTGTAGAAAATGCAGTGAAATATGGATTTCGAGGAAATGAGAAGGAACATCAACTTACAATTAAGCTGAGCAGTGCCGGAGAGCAGATACATATTCTGGTAGCTAATAATGGGAATCCAATGAACGAAGAGCAAATTAAAGAAATCAACTCAGGTATAGAAGAAAAAAATCATCTCGGTATTTCAAATGTAAAGAAGCGTCTGAAATTGTATTATGGAGAGGAAGCTGTTCTTTATTATGAAAAAATACAGGAGGGTGTAAAAGTACATCTGTTTGTTCCGATTCTGAAAGGAGAAAGTGATGAGAGTTGCAGTGATTGAAGATGAAAAGCCAATTCGTCTGGGATTAGTGAATATCTTAAATAAAATCAGTCCGGACTGCGAAGTGGTTGGAAATGCAGCAGATGGGAAAGAAGGACTGAAACTTTTAAAGCAGGAACAGCCGGATCTGGTTCTGCTTGATATTCAGATGCCGGATATGAATGGTCTGGAGATGCTGAAAAAAGCACGGGAATGTGGAATCCAGGCAAAGGTGATCATTCTTACCGCGTATTCTGATTTCAGTTATGCAAAAGAAGCAATTTCACAGGGGATAGAGAACTATTTATTAAAACCGGTTAATTTACAGGAATTGAAACAGACAATAGAAAAGATACGGGAAGAGCTGATCATCGAGCAGAGAGGAAAGCATGCATTGACTTTGGAACAGTTATTTTCAGAGGCGATAGAAGGAAAACTTTCGGAAGATGATGAAACAGAACAGATCTTGGAGAAAGCTTATGGAATTACTGCAGAAGAAAAAATCTGCTGTCTTTCTCTTTATCTTGGAAATGATTTTAAAACAGAACGAAAGGAAGCGGAACAATTTTTAAAAGAACTTGCAGAGCATAGTACATCAGAAAAAATCTGCTGGATAGAGGAGGAAGGTAAGAACTCATTTTTTATCTGTTTTTATCATGTAGATCAGGAAGAAAAGTTGGTGAAGTATATTAAGAATTCTGTACTTCCGGCATGCCTGGTAAGAACCAATAATCATGGGATTTTTACCTGGGAATCCTGTCATGGGATGTATGAACTAAAAAATATTGTAACTAAGCTGGAAAAAACAAGAGAATGGAATTTGATTTTTGACTCGGGTGTTTTGATTGAGTGTAAAAAGCTGAGCCATATTCGAATTAATCCTTTTGTTTATCCGTCGGAGATTGAGGGGAGAGCAAAACACGCAGTAATTTATTCTGAGATGGAAGAGTTTACTGTAAGTTATCAACAGTTTATGAATTACTGTCTGATGGAAGTACATGACCCGAAAGCAATCCGGGAAGCTTGCATCCGTTTTGCATATGCGGTAATCAGCACAGCGAAGGAGTGTGGTTCACTGAAAGATGAGAACCTGCTGACACAAAGTGCAATGAAATCAATTTTAAAAGCAGTCAGTTGGGAAGAAATTATGCAGCTATTGATGGATTTATTTGCGAAAGTTGCCGCACAAGAAGAAAATACGGCAACCGTACCGATTGTTCAAAGAGCTCTTTCTATTGTAAAGGAATGTTATGCAGATGGTATTACATTGGAAGAAATCGCACGAAGAATGCATGTTTCAGAGACTTATTTAAGTAAAATACTTAAAAAAGAAACAAATATGAATTTCACCGAGATTATGAAAAGACAACGAATTGATCAGATGAAGAAACTTCTTTTGGATACAGATTTGAAATTAAATCAGATTGCAGCAATGACCGGATTTTCAGATCCAAAATATATGAGCAAAGTATTTAAGAATGATGTAGGCGTTCTGCCAAATGAGTATCGAAAATTCCTCCTATGACAGAAAATTCCTCCTTTGGGAGTTTCCACCTCCTGATATAGTAATACCAGGTAAAAAAGAGGAGGAATGAAACATGGAAGCTGTAGAACAGATGGCGTCCACAATGAAAAAAGAGACGAAAACAAAAGAATCAGAAAGGTCGGTGCAGAACACTGGAGAACGAGTTTCTGTAAGAGAAAAAGTCTGTTATGGAGTGGGAGATATCGGAGCAAACCTGGTTTGGACAACTGTAGCATCTTTCCTTACAATTTATTGTACAGATGTTGCCGGAATTGCCGCAGGAGTGGTTGGAACTCTGATGCTGATCGCAAGATTATTTGATGGTGTATCTGACCTTTTTATGGGAGTTATCATTGATAAAACAAACACAAGATGGGGAAAGGCACGTCCGTGGGTATTATGGAGTGCACCGCCACTTGTTATCAGTTTGATCATGATTTTTACAGTGCCTGATATAAGCGCCAACGGTAAAGCAATTTATCTGTTACTTGTATATATTTTCCTGGCAGCTGTATGTTTTACAGCATCCAATTTATCTTATAATACCATGTTATCTCTTGTAACAACAGAGCAGCATGACAGAAATGTAATGAATACATTTCGTTTTGAGTTTACAATGATCGCTCAGCTGGTGATCAATGTGATCACAATCCCGCTTGTTCATTTTCTTGGAAATGGTCAGAAGGGCTGGACTTGTATGAGCATTATTTATGCAATTGTTGCAATGGCAATGTTCTTAACTACATTCCTTGGAACCAAGGAACGTTATAAACCAATTAAGAAAGAATTTAAGAAAGAAAAGTCACATCCGCTTCATACAATTAAGATTTTATGCAAAAATAAATATTTTATTCTGATCACACTTGCATTTGCAGTAATTTACATTTCACTTGGACTGACTGGCGGATCAAGAATTTATTATGCAAAATATGTACTTGGCGATGAGATGCTTAACAGCACAATGACAATGTTTAATTATATTCCAACAATCCTGACAATTATGCTGATCCCGGTATTTACCAAGAGATTTGGAAAAATTAAAGCATTATTTACAGGATTCTTATTCTACGCAGCAGGTCTGATCTTCGAAATCGCCGGACCGGTAAATCTGCCAATGATCTATACAGGACTTGTTCTTCAGGGAATTGGACATGCAGCACTGTATTCCTGTTTGTTTGCGATTGTAGGAGACGTTGTTGACTACAGTGAATGGAAAGATGGAATCAGAGAAGAAGGACTTACTTACAGTGTAACAAGTTTTGGACAGAAGATTGGAACCGGACTTGGAACAGCAGCACTTGGATGGATCCTGGCAGCAGGACATTATAATGGAACAGCAGCAGTACAATCAGCATCAGCAATTTTTGCAATTAAGAGCTTATTCCTGTATCTGCCATTTGTAATTACAATTGTTGTACTTATCATCTGGTATCTGTTCATGGGAATTGACAAAATTTACCCGACAGTAAGAAGAGAGCTTGATGAAAGAAGAAAAAATGCGGAAATGCAGGAATAATCTGCAGTAGGCAGACAATTTAAAAATAAGAAATTAACAGGGACATAGGAAATGGATTTGGAAACCATTTTCTATGTCCCTGTTTGTGATAATGGTATAAAATAAACAAGATTTATGATATAAAATCTTATGTTTGTAATATTGTCTGATTATCAAAATAATAAAAATATAAAATTTCATGTAACATTTTTTTATCTCGTGACTTAGTTATATAGAAAGACATCAAACAAATAACAGATCAGACAGGAGGAAATCTATCATGCGAGGAAGCAGAATTTGGAAAAAACAGAAATCGAAATAATCTACCGGAAGTATTTCCGTGATGTCTTTCTCTATATCCGCGCACTTTCCGAAAATGAAAGTCTGGCAGAGGAAATCACTCAGGAAACATTCCTGAAAGCAATGAATAACATTGAGAAATTTGACGGCCGAAAGGATATCCGCGCATGGTTATTTGTAATTGCGAAGAACACATACTTCCGTTATTGCAGACGAAATAAAATCTATACAGGCGAAGAATTTTCGGAAACAATACAGGATTCCGTGCAGGATACATCCCCTGCAGTGTTGGATCAGATCGTGCAGGATGAGACAATTCAGAATCTTAAACGCTATGCAGAACTGATACCGGAACCATACAGGGAAGTATTTCATCTGCGGATATACGGCGAGCTCTCCTTTGAGCAGATTGGAAAATGCTATCAGAAAAGCGCCGGGTGGGCGAGGGTAACTTACCATCGTGCGAGACAGATGATAAGAGCACAAATAAGTCAGGAGGAAAAGTAACATGGAAAAAATAAACTGCAACGTGATCCAGGATATTCTACCATTATATATTGAAGATGTGGTAAGCGATGACACCAAAGAACTTGTAGAAGAACATCTGCAAAACTGCGAAATTTGCCAGCGGGTATATCATGAGACAAAGACAGATTTCGAAAATGATATGAAGATTTCTGCGCAGACAAAAGAAGGCAGTAATGAAGCAAATGACCTGAAGAGGTTTAGGAAATTTTTAAAGAAAAGAAAGATAAAAACAATCTTGTTTTCAATAGCAGCAACCGTAATTTGCTTTGTAGCAGTGTTCACTTTTATGAATAAACATGTTACATATATCAGCTACAAAGATGCCGGGATCACGATTGTTGAGGATAATGAAGAGGAAGTGTTATTCAAAACAAATATAAAAGGAAACTACCGTTGGAAGACATTTTTAGACAGAGAAACAGGCATAGGAACTATCCATTTTGAACAGAGTTTATGGGAGAAATATGTAGAGAGCTTTTTCTATCCATTTGACCATATTCATGGCAATCTGAAGAAAGATGAGATAAAAGAAGTGTATGTAGATAAGGATGGAACTACAACAACAATTTGGGAAGCACCAGAGGAAGAACAGAAAGCTTATTTATCTGAAGAGCATACAGAGCCGTTAGGCTAAAATACTAAAGCAGATATTAGATTATAAAAAAGATATTAGATTGTAAAAAAAGAGGTTGTCAGAACGATATGTCCCTTTCTTACTGTATAAATTGGTGAGATGAGTGCATATCAGAAAATGACGGCCTCTTTTTCATGCACATGAAATTGTTATATGAGAACAATAAAAGAAATTATTCAGGAATTGCAATAATTCAGGAATTCAGGAAATGTAATAATTGCCGATGGACATTCTCTTCTCATATGTTACAATAGAACAAGACTATGGAAAGAAAGACAGGAAACATAACTATGAAAAAACAACTAAATTACGTAGATATTATAAAGGAAACTCTGATTCTGACCGGGGCAGTTGCGATCATTGCGGCAGCAGTTTATTTCTTTTTGGTGCCGAGTCATACCTCTGTAAGCAGTATCTCCGGTCTCGGTATTGTGTTATCAAACTTTGTGCCGCTGCCATTGTCGGCAATCACCATGATCCTGAATGTCGTACTTCTGATCATTGGGTTCTTCACCTGCGGATGTGAATTTGGCGTAAAAACAGTTTATACAAGTATCGTTCTGCCGCTGTTTATCGGACTTTTTGAAAAAGTATTTCCGGATTTTGGCTCCATGACAAACAGTCAGGAATTGGATGTGCTCTGCTATATCCTGGTAGTCAGCATAGGTCTGAGCATTCTTTTTAATAGAAATGCATCCTCCGGCGGACTGGATATTGTGGCGAAGATTATGAACAAATATCTTCACATGGAACTGGGAAAAGCAATGTCCCTTTCCGGTATGTGTGTAGCACTTTCCGCAGCACTGGTATATGACAAGAAGACAGTCGTGCTGAGTATTCTGGGAACATACTTTAATGGTATGGTTCTGGATCATTTCATCTTTGACCATAATATTAAACGACGTGTCTGCATCATCACTCAGAAAGAGGAAGAACTCCGAAGATTTATTATCGAAGATCTGCACAGCGGTGCAACGATCTATGAATCCATCGGTGCTTATAACATGCAGAGACGAAATGAAATCATCACAATCGTAGATAAAACAGAATATCAGAAATTAATGAACTACATCAATCACGAAGACCCGAAAGCATTCGTGACTGTCTATAATGTATCAGATATGCGTTATCAACCGAAAAAGTAAATGAATAGAGAAAGGAAAAAGATGAAAAAAGAAAATGGCATTGCCCTGCTTCCAATTGGTGTATTTCTTGTATTATACCTTGGTCTGGGTATTTTGTTTGAATATGTAATGAAAATCCCGATGGGATTTTATAATGTGCCGATCGTAGTGGCATTTCTTGCTGCAATCCTGGTTGCCTGTTTTCAGAACAGAGCGCTGAATTTTGATAAAAAACTGGAAATCATGGCGCAGGGTGTGGGTGATAAAAACATTATCACCATGCTCCTGATCTTCCTGGCAGCAGGTTCCTTTGTAGGTGTTGTTGGAAGAAGCAGTGCAGAGAGTGTGGCATACTGTATGCTGAGCCTGATTCCTGCCAGATTTTCCGTAGAGGTTTTGTTTGTGGTTGCCTGTTTCGTATCTGTGGCAATGGGAACTTCCGTGGGAACTATCACACTTCTGGTTCCTATCGCATCAGCGGTTTCTACAGCATCCGGATTTGACCTGGCATTCTGTGTGGCATCTGTTATGGGTGGTGCCATGTTTGGAGATAATCTTTCTTTTATTTCTGACACAACGATCGCAGCGTGCAATGGACAGGGATGTGAAATGAAAGACAAATTCCGTGAGAACTTCTGGATTGCGTTTCCGGCGGCAGCCGCGACACTGATCTTAATTCTGATCCTGTCATTCCAGACTGAAATTCAGGGACAGATCAGACAGTCTTATCATTTGATTCAGGTACTGCCTTATGTACTGGTACTGATCGGTGGAATTATAGGAATCAATGTATTTGTAGTATTACTTACAGGAATTGTTTCCGGCGCAGTTATCATGCTGGCGGGAGGACATACCACACCTGTAGATCTTCTGACCAATATGGGGTCTGGCGTTTCCGGAATGTTTGAAACCTGTATGGTGGCAATTCTGGTGGCGGCGATGTGCGCATTGATCCGTGAATATGGTGGTTTCGATGCACTTCTCAGCTGGATCCACAAGATTTTCCGCGGAAGAAAAGGCGGCCAGCTTGGAATGGGACTTCTGGTTGGAACCATGGATATTGCAACCGCCAATAATACAGTAGCAATCGTTATGGCAAATCCAATCGCAAAAGAGATGGCGCAGGAGTATGGAATTACACCAAGAAAAGCAGCTTCGCTTCTGGATACTTTTTCCTGCATCTTCCAGGGAATCATTCCATATGGTGCACAGATGCTGGTGGCAATCTCAGCAGTGAATGAACTGGGCGGCGAAATCTCTGCATTTCAGATCATGCCAAAATTATTTTATCCAATGTTCCTTTTATTTAGTTCGCTGACCACTATTGTGAGAAGTACAAATCCCTCCGATGTAACGGAGCACAGTGAAACTGACAAGCTGACGATATAAATACAGCAACGTTACATCCACTGGAACCCGTAATTTCTCTGATTTTTTTCAAAAAGTACTTGACTTTCCACCTTATGGAAGCCGTATAACTTAGACACAGACAGGACAGCAGGTACAGTAAATCTTAAGTCAGTTCATGAAGCAGAAAAAATTTGCAACAGATTTACAGAAAGTATTGCCAGGACTGTTGTTGGCAGGACGTTACATGGGAACAGTGACCTGTCAAGAAAGCAAGAGGTATCAATAATGAAAATTAAACAGGTGGAAGAATTAGTAGGCATCACCAAAAAAAATATCCGCTTCTACGAAGACCAGGGACTCCTGAATGTGGAGCGAGCAGAGAACGGATATCGGGAATATCATAAAGAGGATATTGCCAGACTTCAGGAAATTAAATTATTCCGAAAGATGGACATTTCCATCGAAGAAATGAAATCTCTCTTCGAAAAAAAGAAAAGCCTGCAGATCTGCCTGGAGCAGCATCTGAAAGAGTTGGAACACCGCAAGGAAGGTCTGGCGAAGATGCAGGAAATGTGCGAACGTCTGATCGCAGAGCACCAGTCTCTGGATACCTTAAATGCCGAGAACTGTCTGGAAGAAATCGAGCAGATGGAGAAAGAGGGTGCAAGGTTTATGGATGTAAAGAAAACAGATATCCGTAAGAAAAGAAAAACAGGGGCGATTGCCGGAGCAGTGATCATGACAGTGCTTATGGCGATTTCAGTAATATTCGTGTTATGGGTGAATACAGAAGATCCCATGCCGTTTGCACTGCTGGCGATTCTCATCGCAATCCCGGTAGTGATCACCGGAGGAACCCTGGCGGCACTTGCAGGAAGAATGAAAGAGATCGAAGGAGGAGAAGAGGATGAAGCTTCTAAGTATTGAATATATTCCGGGTGTAGAATTTGAGGCACTTGGCATTGTAAAGGGAACCGTTGTACAGACCAAGAATGTAGGAAAAGATTTCATGGCAGGAATGAAAACTCTGGTCGGTGGTGAGATCACAGGTTACACTGAAATGCTCAACGAAGCCAGACAGATAGCTACGAAACGTATGGTGGATGAGGCGAAAGAAATGGATGCGGATGCAGTCATTGGCGTGAAATATGGTTCTTCGCAGGTAATGTCCGGGGCAGCAGAAGTCATTGCATATGGAACTGCGGTGAAATATAAACAAGACTAAATGTATTGCAAATTATATCATATGATACGCAACGAATAGTAATACAGTGCGTCACTGGGCACGGAGTGAACAGTAACAACAGTAATAATAAAGCGCAGGCGGAAAAGATAATCCGCTTGCGCTATTTTGCTTTACAGGGTATAGTTATTATAGTTGAGTCTATAACATTTTTACAAAAAATCTGATAAAGAAGATGAGGAAAACACATGAAAAAACCAATCAAAAAGCTCCTCAAAATCGTTGGAATCGTGCTGGCATTGATACTGCTTGCGTTGGTGGGATATATCATTTATCTATACGCCAGCTACCATAGAATTGAGGACAATCTGCCGCTTCAGGTAGAGACTTCCGCAAATAATGAGGAAGCTTCTGAGACAGATGATATGCTGACAACAGGTCAGAAATACTCCGCACTTACCTACAACATTGGATTCGGTGCCTACACTCCGGATTTCAGCTTCTTCATGGATGGTGGAAAATCCTCCTGGGCAAAGAGCAGGGACAGTGTATTGAAAACAGTACAGGGAGCCGGTAATCTGGCAGCATCTAAAGACCCGGATTTTGCAATGATCGAGGAAGTAGACCTGGATTCTACCAGAAGCTATCATGTAAACGAATACAATATCTTAAAAGACTGCTTCCCTGATTATTATTATGTATTTGCACAGAATTATGATTCAGCATTTCTGTTTTATCCATTTACCCAGCCACATGGAAGCAGCAAATCAGGAATCGGATTATTTTCCAGATATCCGGTTACCTCAGCATTACGCAGAAGTTTTCCTGTATCCACATCTTTTACGAAGTTCTTTGATCTGGACAGATGCTACAGCATTTCCAGAGTACCGGTAGATAACGGAAAAGAGCTGGTAATTTTTGCATTACATATGTCTGCATATGGAAACAGCGATGCTATCCGCGAAGGACAGATTGCCATGCTGACAGCAGACATGCAGAAGGAGTATGAAGCAGGAAATTATGTATTGTGCGGCGGTGATTTCAACCATGACCTGAAAGCATCTGCAAATGAGGAAAACAGTGAATACCAATCCTGGGCTTATCCATTTCCAAGAGAAGAACTTCCAGATCATTTCAGTTTCTGCCTAGATCAGCTTTCCGAAGAAGAACGCAGTAATTTATGGAACAGTGCACGCAACGCAGACATGGAATATGTTCCAGGAGAAACCTACACGGTTACTCTGGATGGATTTATCATTTCAGATAACGTAGAATGTCTTTCATATGAAAACATTAACACAGGATATTCCTATTCGGACCATGATCCTGTTTATCTGGAATTCAAATTGAAATAACAAAACCGGAAAAGGGGAAATAAACATGTATTATACAGTTGGGGAAACAGCCAGCCGCTTAGGGGTTGCGGCATCTACACTTCGCTATTATGACAAAGAAGGACTTCTTCCCTTCGTGGAGCGTTCCAGCGGAGGAGTCCGGATGTTTAAGGACAGCGACTTTGAGTGGCTTTCCATAATCGAATGCCTGAAAAAGGCAGGAATGCCCATCAAAGAGATTAAGAAGTTCATCGACTGGTGCCTGGAAGGTGACAGCACCATTGAACAGCGTCTGCAGCTCATTCAGGAGCAGAAGCGCCGCGTGCAGGAACAGATTGCGCAGATGCAAGAAACTCTGGGAGTGCTGGAATATAAAGAATGGTATTATGAGAAAGCAAAAGAAGCCGGAACCTGTAAGGTTCACGACACTTTAAAGAAAGAAGAAATTCCGGAGAAACTGCGCAGTGAACGGGATAAAGCCAAAGGTGTGCAGTATATAGAAGACCAGCAATGAGGCAGGAAATATTGTTAAATATCAGAAAGGAAATTTAACCGTATGAAGATTGAAGGAAATCAGAAAGAACTGGATGCAATGGCAGAGTTTCACAAGGGAAACCGGGCAGAGGGTCTGCGGTTGCAGGAGGAATTTGCAGCAGAATTCCGCGAGGAATATAAGGACAAAGATCATTGTTCCTGCCAGAAAGCTTGCCGTTACCATGGAAACTGTAAAGAATGTGTAGCAATCCACCGTGCACATCAGGAACATGTTCCAAACTGCATGCGGCCTCTGATCAATAAGAAACTGAAACTGTTATCAGAGCTGACAGAACATACGCTGGCAAATGAGATAGAAGCACCGCATGAGATTTTGAGAAAAAAATAATTATAAGGATAAGGGAGATGATCATATAACGTGGTTGTCTCTTTTTTTGTGTCAGAAATCTTTTGGGGAATATCAAAATAAGTTCAACATGATTAAGAAATTGCTTTTTAAATATGCAATATACACAAAAACGAATGGCGTAATTTGGATATATATCACAATATGCACAGAAAGCTGTCCCTTTTTGACAGTAAAAAAGGGGAAAAATGACAGAACAAATCTGCTGTTTCAAGATAGAATAATTTTTGTAAACAAGAAGAGAGAAACATGAAATTTTTTAAAATATGATAAAAAATAAGAAAAGAAAGGAGAACAAATCTATGAAAACTCAGTGCCATAATCCGTATCTTCCGCTTTATGAGCACATCCCGGACGGAGAACCTCATGTATTTGACAACCGATTGTATGTGTTTGGAAGTCATGATCTTGAAAATGGAAATGAATTTTGTGAGCTTGATTATGTAGCATGGTCTGCACCAACGAATGATTTGTCTGACTGGCAGTACGAAGGAATTATTTATCGCAAAGATCAGGATCCATATAATACAGACTTGCTTCCTATGTATGCACCGGATGTAGTGAAGGGACGTGACGGGAGATATTATTTATATTACTGTGTAAAATTCCAGGATGCCATTCATGTTGCAGTGGGTGATAGTCCGGCAGGAAAATATGAATTTTATGGAAGAGTACACTATAAGGATGGAAGAGTAATGTCTGATAATCAGACCTATGATCCGTCTGTTATCTGTTCAGAAGAAGGAAACTTTCTTTATTTTGGATTTGCGCCATGTATGATCAATATTCCAAGATATAAGGATCAGGATCTGAGAGGAGGCAGTGTTCTTCAGTTAGAAAATGACATGCTTACAGTGAAAGAAGGACCCAAAGTAATCATCCCAAGCCTGAAATATGGAAAGGGAACATCTTTTGAAGGAAATGAATATTTTGAGGGACCATCTATCCGTAAGATAAATGGAAAATTTTATCTGGTCTATTCATCTGTAAACACCCATCAGCTCTGTTATGCAATCAGTGACAGACCAATGGAAGGATTTACTTTCGGAGGAGTGATTGTAAGCAACGGGGATGTAGGATACAGCGGACGGAAAGAAGAAGAAAAACTGATGTCTGTAGGCAATAATCATGGAGGATTAGTGGAAGTAGACGGACAATGGTATATCTTCTATCATCGTCACACTTACCTGAATCAATATAATCGTCAGGGCTGTGCAGAACGGATATTTTTTGATGAAAATGGGAAAATCCCGCAGGTAACTATTACAACCAGTGGAATGAATCCAAAACCGTTATCAGGGGATGCTTCTTATCCGGCAGTATACTGTTGCAATCTTACAAACGGACATATGGGAGCATTATCTTCTCTGGGAAGGACCAATAAAGAGGTTGATTTCCCATATATGACTTGTGAGAATGGAGAACGTTATATCACAAATATTAAAGACGGAAACAGGATTGGATACAAATACATTAATCTCACAGAGACAAGAAAAATAGAAGTAATATATCAGACAGATACAGATGGAGAGTTAGAGATTTATACAGAGATTGGTGATAAACGAAAAGGTACTATAAAGTTGATGTCGTCTGCATGGTGGAAAGCAGCAGAAACAGAAATTTCATTTGTAAATGACAGAGTTTTATATCTGGTATACAGAGGAAAAGGTCACCTGTCTCTATCAACACTGAATCTTAAAAGTAAATAAAAAAGAAAAACAGACAAGGAGGAAGAAAATGAAAAACAAACGACCAACATGGAAAGAAATCATCGCATTTGCAGTAGGAGACGGCGGATGCAATCTGGTATGGACAACCATTGGTTCTTACCTGACTCTTTATTACACAGACAGTGTAGGACTTGCTGCAGCAACAATTGGAACCATGATGCTGTTAACACGATTACTGGACGGAATCTCCGACCTGATCATGGGAAGTATTATTGACCGTACACATACAAGATGGGGAAAAGCAAGACCATGGATTTTATGGACTGCCCTTCCGATGGGCATCGGACTTGTAATTATGTTCAGTATATCGAAAGGTTTGAGTGACGGCGGTAAGCTGACGTATGCAGTCATTACCTACATACTAATGGCTGTAGTAGTTTATACGGCATGTAATCTGGCGAGAATAACATTCGCCTTGATCGACCCATAAATCCCTTCACTCGGCATAACCAGATAAATGATGACTAAAATTGCAAACAGTAAGATAAATTTATTTCTGCTCATAAAACTCCTCCAGTCGTTCGTTCTTCTACTGTAATTGTACAACAATTCCGACAAAAAGAAAACTTAAATCAAGCTAAAATCGTATACGTTGTCTTTGCAGGAGCAAATCCTTCTTCTTTTGCCGCCCTGTTCATCCAAGTCAAACTGCCCGATGACGGACCATCAGAATCCCGGACCTAACGATAAAACTTCTGAATCCCAGACAGCTTAGAATACCATGAATCCATTTCTAAAGGCTTCCCCGGATAATTTTCACTTCGCCACTCTTTTCCCGACAGCTAAAAATGCCCTGATTACGCTTCCGACAACCCTCTACGGATAGTTCAGTCGTAAAACCCGATCATTTTTTCTTACATTTCACAAATTCAACCCTATGAAGTCCCATATTTTCCCTGCAAAGTATCCTCCGAAAGGCTATTCTCTTTCATTTAGGGTATTTCCCCCGTACCGCTTTCCCATCGTATCTTCCCTTTTACCCCAACTCGTGCTATGATAGTCAGGCATGGCATTTTGCAGGAATTTCTGCAAAGTTTAAAGCAGCATTTTTACGAGGAGGCATACTCATGAGTCATACAAATACGTTACAGCAGTTTTTTACAAAGAATACAGCGGGCATTCTGCTCTGCCTGGCCATCGCCATTCCGGCATGGTTTTTAGGCAAAGCCGTCCCTGTAGTCGGCGGGCCGGTCTTCTCCATCCTTATCGGCATGATCGTCACCCTGTTTTTAAAAAAGAAGGATCCGTTTAAAAGCGGTATCACCTTCGTTTCTAAAAAAGTGCTCCAGTGCGCAGTCGTTCTGCTGGGATTCGGTCTCAACCTGACCGTCATCCTGCAGACAGGGAAACAGTCCCTGCCGATCATCGTTGGAACCATCTGCACGGCACTGTTACTGGCAGCGATCCTGCGACGGGCGTTCAGGATCCCGGATAAAACTGCAACCCTCATTGGAGTAGGGTCTTCCATCTGCGGGGGATCTGCCATCGCAGCAGCAGCTCCGGTCATTGGCGCAGACGACGAAGAAGTAGCACAATCCATTTCGGTCATTTTCTTTTTCAACGTACTGGCAGCCCTGATTTTTCCGGCATTTGGAACATTCCTGGGATTTTCCACTACCAGCGGCGAAGCCTTCGGAATCTTCGCGGGAACAGCGGTCAACGACACTTCATCCGTAACGGCGACTGCGGCAACCTGGGACTCTCTCTATCATCTCGGATCGGCCACTCTGGACAAAGCCGTGACCGTAAAACTCACCCGAACTCTCGCTATCATTCCCATCACGCTGGGACTGGCGTTTTTACAGACGCGCAAAACAAAAACATCAGAAAAATCCATTTCCTTAAAAAAGATCTTCCCGATGTTCATTCTCTATTTTATTCTGGCTTCCGTGGCGACTACCATCGTCTCCGCTGCCGGGATCAATGCCGACATCTTCACACCTCTTAAAACTCTGAGCAAGTTCTTTATCGTCCTCGCTATGGCCGCCATCGGACTCAACACCAACATCGTCAAGCTGATCCGCACCGGCGCCAAGCCGCTGCTTCTGGGCTTCTGCTGCTGGGTCGGTATCACAGGCATCAGCCTTCTGCTGCAGCATGTGATGAATCTGTGGTAATCCCTACTCCTCTTCCCGTTTCTCGGCCTCTTTCTCTGCAATCATTTCTTCCAGCAGCTCGTGGTCGCCGTCTACAGATTCCAGAACGCGCTCGGCTTCTTCCAGCTGTCCTTCCTTTGCCAGTTCTTCGATATGCTTTTCATGGTCGAGAACGGAGATGCCGCCGTCTACGGCATCCACCAGAATAAAGTAGGTATATTCTTCTGGATCGCGCGCTTTGACCACATAGAACTTCTTATAAAAAATATCTTCCTCGATGATCTGCATTTCAGGAGCAAGAGCCTTGATCGTCAGCTCGAAACGCACCTGGTCGTTGCCCTTGCCGGTGCAGCCGTGGCAGATAGCGTCAGCGCCTTCCTTGCGTGCGATCTCCACGATACGCTTTGCGATAGGAGGACGAGCGAAGGAAGTACCGAGCAGATAGCCTTCGTACTTTGCGCCAGCCTTGAGGGTCGGGAAGATGAAGTCGTTTACGAACTCGTCCTGGATATCCTCAATATACAGCTTGGAAGCGCCTGTCTTCTTAGCTCTCTCCTCGAGACCAACGATCTCAGAATCCTGGCCTACGTTGCCTGCTACGCAGATAACTTCGCAGCCGGGGTAATTTTCGTGCAGCCAGGGGATAATGATAGATGTGTCGAGACCGCCGGAGTAAGCCAGAACGATCTTTTTAATTTCCTTTGCCATGATTTGTGTCTCCTTTACGACATTTCAGCCCAAAAAGGTTGATTAATTTTTACAATCTTAATTATACTCATTTTCCGGCGTTTGTCAAGTGGAAAAATACCGTGCAGCGAATAATATACAAGAAATTTTGAATTAATGAATATTTTCTTGCGAAAAGATGAAATAACCGCATTTACTGGCTTGATTTCTTAGCTTGGGATGAATATTTATTGTATAATATACATTGGTGGACTGCGCGGCAGGGGAAATTGATCAGGAAAACCACTTGACAAAATCCG
>OLNF01001517.1_pt1 | contig 19666 bp, 2 predicted proteins | sample 1673061 | NCBI WGS metagenome assembly OLNF01 (sample SAMEA3136751, study PRJEB25190) | human gut metagenome
GAGGTCCTTTTTTCAGAGTTCCATACATTGTACCAACCTGAGAACGAAGTCCTTTACCAAGGTCTTCAAGTCCAGCACCTACTGGAAGTCCTTCTTCTGAGAATGCAGACTGTGTACGTCCGTAAACGATCTGAAGGAAGAGCTCTCTCATAGCTGTATTAATCGCATCACAAACTAAGTCAGTGTTCAGTGCCTCCATAACAGTAAGTCCCGGAAGAATCTCGGAAGCCATAGCTGCAGAATGAGTCATACCTGAACATCCGATAGTCTCAACCAGTGCTTCCTGGATGATACCTTCTTTAACATTTAATGTAAGCTTGCAGGCACCCTGCTGTGGTGCACACCAGCCAACACCGTGTGTAAGACCGGAAATGTCTTTGACTTCTTTTGCCTGTACCCATTTAGCTTCTTCTGGGATTGGAGCGGCGCCATGATGAACGCCCTGTGCAACTGGGCACATTTCTTCTACTTCGCGTGAATAAATCATTGTAAAACTCCTTTCAAGTATAGATTAACTTCATGTTGTTATACCCGTCACTGAATGGAACTGCTGAATGGACCATGCAGTGTAAATCTCTGATGTCTGCTGAATGACTTCAGAGGAGTATGCCTAACAACCTAACGTTATTCTCTCACAAAAGTGGTGATTCGTCCAGTCATAATTTGTAAAATTTTTAACTATCTTTGATTTTTTTGGATGCATAGTTCCTTTCTTTTTGGATGTTTTGATGAATTTTTATAAAATACTGAATTTACTGTTTTCTTCATTGACAGTTAGCTAGTTCTAACGTTATCATTTATTCTGTTTTCGTTATCAAGGATAAAATTTATTCCTGATCATCTGCGGCAATGGAATCTCAAACTATTATCAAAAATCTTTTCCTGTTATTAAATAGCGAAGCATGGCATTTTATGATACAATGTACTGGATTCAAATTTTTGTAGAAAGAAAGGATTTTCAGCATGACAACACAATTACCTGCTTCCTTTCTCCCTGAGAAATTCAGGGTTCTGAGCGGAAGCGTTTTGAAATTAATAGCTATTATTTTAATGCTTATTGATCATACCGGTGTAATGATTTTGTATAATTATCCAGCCACGACTGAGACACTTTTCAGTTTTGGCGGGGTGGATTACAGCTGGTATCGGATTTTCCGTGATATTGGAAGGGCTGCTTTTCCTATTTTCTGTTTTCTTCTCGTTGAAGGATTTCTGCATACTCATAATCGCAGGAAATACGGGTTGAATCTGTTTCTGTTTGCATGTATCTCGGAAATTCCATGGAACTTCATGTTTACCAATACCTGGAGATATGAGAAACAGAATGTATTTTTCACCCTCTTTCTTGGGTACCTGGCATTCTGCGCACTGGAATATTTCTGGGATAATCAGAAAATGCAGCTTATCTGCGTGCTCGCATTACTGACTGTTTCGGTATTCCTGAAGGCAGACTATGGTTGGCGTGGATTTGTGTTCATGCTGATCATATACTTGTTCCGCAACGAAAAAACTGCCCAGGCGATCATAGGAAGCTGCTGGCTTTATTATGAATGGAAAGCATGTTTCGCATTTTTATCCATTAATATGTACAATGGTGAACGTGGCTTCATAAAAGGAAAATTTATGAAATATATTTTTTACTGGTTTTATCCGGTACATATCACGATTCTGGTCATTCTCCGACAGCTTTTGTTTCTTTCCTGAAAACGGACATCACCTGCAACTCCGTTATGTCACCTTCCGTTTTAAGATATCATTAAACAGGAGCTGTCAATTGACAGCTCCTGTTTTAACCTTCTGAAAAAAGATATAGTCCCCTATTTTACTATTACTATTATAACTAATTTCTGTTTCCCTGATTTAACTGTAACTCTCACCTTTCCTGATTTCAGACCTTTTACCACACCTCTGGTACTTACAGATACTTTCTTTTTATCAGAACTCATGTATGTGATCTTTTCTCCTGCTGTAAATGGTGCAAGAACCGGTTTTAAAATTGTTGTTTTTCCCTTTTTCAGGGTAATGGTCTTAGGCAGACCGGATATTCTTGTCGTTTTTACTGTACTGCTCTGGACTTTGACTTTGATTTTTTTGCTCAGTCCGCTTTTCAGTTTTACAGTTACAGTTGTTGTTCCTGTTTTATTCTGGGCAGTCAGTTTACCGCTGCCGGAAACCTTTACTATCTTTGTATTGGCAGATTTCCAGGATGTTACTTTATCTCCCTTTGCCACGGTAACCTTCAGTCCTGAAGTCTGCTGTCTGGTTTTCAGTGTAATGGATGATACATTTACCTTTAACACTGGTTTCAGTTTTACAATTGAAACCTTTTTCTCATATCCACATACAGAGCAGGTTTTCACTTTTTCCCCTGTCTTGAAGACTGTTGGCTGTTTGATTGTCTTATATTGGCCATAAGAATGCTGATGTACTTCTCCTGTATCCTGAATTGTCACTCTGATATCTTTGCGCAAAGAAGTTCCCGGAATCTTCACGATCACGGTTGCCTCTCCCTGCATGATTCCCTTTACAGCGATCTTCCAGGTTCCTGTTCCCGTTTTCTGCACCCTGACAATCTGCAGAAATTCTTCAAAGGAAGACTGTATTTCCGGTGTCAGGTTATCCGTTTCACTTCCTGCTTCTCTATTCAGTTTCAAATCAAATTGTACGATTCCACCGCATGCTGTCTGAATATTTTCCGGTACAGATAATGTTATATCTCCTGTATTTCGAGCCTGATATTTCACAGGTTTCACAGCAATCTGGCTGTAACTTACTACAGTTCCCGGAATATTGATGCTGCAGGTTTCTCCTGTTTTCAATGTTTTATCTTTAAACCGGAAAGTATAAGTATCTGCATATACAGTTCCGTCCAGGCTGGTCTGTGAGGTATCATATTCCAGAGTATAAGATATATTTCTGCCCTGTACATCTTTCAATGCAACAGCATTTACTGTATCCGGTGTCATATATTTCGTAAATCTGATCGTAACATGATCTTTCTTTGTTTCAGTCCAGAAAACTTCCGGTTTCTGTATTGATCTCATGCTGATATGAACTTCTGTCTGGGGCGGCGGTACTTCCATCCAGTCGCTGTATGCCGTCTCATACCCTTCCTTTTCATATTTAACCTGCCAGGTTCCTTCCGGCACATCCCAGGAATAGGTTCCATCCATATCCGTCATGACAGGATTATTCTGGTCATATTCCTTCGCATTCCACAGGACGGTTTTTCCATTCTTATCTTTATAGTAGACTGTGGCTGTTACATCGCTCAGACGGTTATCTGTTACTGCTTCATATACATATCCGCTTGGGTCAATAATCCACGACAAAGGAGTGGTGATAAAAGTTTCAATCAGGCTGTCTCTTGCACCTGCCCAGCCCTTTTCTTCCAGAAGGTCTGCAACATACCCCAGTGATTTGGACAATGCCCAGCATGCAGCCCATGCTCCAACATTACCAGTTGACATTTCAGCACCTGCAGCCACATCAAAAAATGCTCCAAAATATCGCATCAGAAGGACTGTAGTTGCTAAATCTTTTGCATCCTGAACCGCCTGTTTTTGAGCTTCCGACATCCCCGGGCGAATCTGCATATCCAATTCCCACATTTTGCCCATATATTTATAAGTTGCTTTGCCCGCATCGTAAGCAAAATCAATAATCGAAGATGCAGATTCTGTAGGTGTCATATCCCCAAACTCAGAAAACAGATAATAGGTCAAATCATCTTCTGCTACAGTTTTGATAGAGGACTTGAATACCCAGGTCTTGAAAGTATCTGTCATATCATCATACTGGACAGTGATATAATCAGCATAATTATCCTCTGTATGCAAGATATAATATTCAGCACCATTGACAACATATTCTTTAGAGAGATTTTTCAGAAGATCCGTTATATCAAATCCCCCCGAAGCACCTGCCGCAAAGATTTCTTCGTCCCTGTCGGCAGAGAATTCCTCAGTCTCCAAACTTCTACCCTGGTTCTGAACATATCCATTCTTCACCAGATATTCATACAACTCTTGGGCAGAAAAATCATTATATTCATAAATAATCTGATTTCCGTCCTTCAACGTTGCCACGCAGCTTAATGAATTTTCGTCGAAATCCAGAATCTCCAGCTTTTCATCTGAAAAATCATGCTGCTTTTTATAATCATTTATAATCTTATGTCCGGCATCTTCATCTTTCATATTTTGGATCTCATCATATGTCAGATTATATTTTACACCGATGGTTCCCGGTACATAACTGCTGTTACTGCCGTCAAATTTTCCGCTGGTGACATAACAGCCTTTTGTATTATTCCATTCTGCCTTCAGATATTTAACAGTTCCATTTCTTGTACTTGTCACATACAGATTATTAATTTTTTCCCTGTTACTCATCTTTACGGTAAATGTATATTCGTAATTTGGATTAAAAGTAATGGTATTCTGAAGCTGTGTCTTATCTGTCAGGTCAAACACTCTGTTATAATAATTCATACTGGAATCATGTCCCCAGTAATAAAGCTTCAGTTCTTCCAGAATAGGACTTTTTTCAGAATACACAACATTCGCTGTTTGTTCAATAGTTCCGCTTTCCGTTTCTGCAGTTACTTTAATCTTATAGGAAGTATCATCCTTTGGATTGCTTACTTTCAGGATTTTGCTGTATTTACCTGCTTTCGAGCTGAATACAGTGCCACAGGATTCTCCATCAATATAGAAATTCAGCTTACTGCTTCCCGGCGCGGTTCCAAATACTTCAAATTCTGCTTTATTAATTTCAGATGGCGCTTCCAGAGTCATTACTGGCAGATCAGAATCAATACAGTCAATAAAATCCGTGCCCTTCTGATCCTCATAAGTATAAGAAAGTTTCGCCAGAGTAAACAGATTTCTGGACTTACTTGGATTTAATGAAAATCTTACTGTTTGTGATACATCTTTTACGGGAACAGACAGAATACTGTTTCCGAAAGTATAATCTGTACACCTCTTTCCGCCAACCATAATGGTCTGTTCCAGAAGAGTCATATCAGAAGGTATTACAAACTGCAACTGCATTCCCGATACTTTCTCTTTCACACCTTCCTTCAGTTCATACACTGCGATCAAATCTATATAACCGCTGCTTCCCGCAGCATTCGTAGTGTAGTAGGATTTCTCTGTATTCAGCACCTTTCCATCTTTATTTTCTGCATCTGTAATATATACAGGAATGTCATGTTTTATTGCATATTCTGCTGCATAGGCTGTACTTTTACAATAGATCACCACATTACTGCATCCATCAAATACATCGTCTTCAATTTCAACTGTACTTTCCGGAATATCAATCCTGTTCAAAGAAGTGTCATTGTCAAAAGCCTGATTCTTCAGTTCCGTCAAACCGTTTCCCAGAACAGACACATATACCAGATTCCTGCACTGTCTGAATGCACGGTAGCCGATCTGTCTAACTGTTTCCGGTATCTTCACAGTTATCAGTCCATCACAGTCCGCAAAGGAATATTCTCCGATCTGGGTCAGACCGCTGTTTAATTCAATTTCAGGGAGACCTTTACATCCCTCAAATGCTGCAGTTCCAATAGTCTTTAATGTAGCCGGCAAAATCACATATCTTAAGTATGACGCATTCTGGAAAGTTCTGTCCGGAATCTTCGTTACCCCTTCCGGAATCACAATCTTTTTCAATTTTCTGTTATTGCTCCAAATATCGCTACCTGCCATTTTAAGATTCATAGGATAACTGCATGAGGTCAGCTCTGTACAGTCTGCGAACGCACGATAACCGATATTTTCCACACTGTCCGGAAGAATCATCTCCTTCAGACCTGTACACCCTGCAAATGCATACTCTCCCACAGAAGCCACCTGATCCGGGATATTAATCTGTGTAATTCCACTGCAGCCTTCAAATGCTGCATTTCCAATAGTTTTCAGACTGTCCGGAAGTTTTATATTCTGAAGACAGGACGCACTGTGAAATACATGAGGTGCCAGAGTTTCCACTCCTTCTGGAACAATTATTTCTGTCAGATTTTTATCTCCCTGAAATGCATTATCAGCTCCGGAAGTCAGGGATTTCGGATAATTAATCTTTTCCAGCGCATCACATCCAGCAAATGCCCTGTATCCATAACTTTCCAGTCCATCCGGAAGTATCAGTTCTTTTATACCGGTACATCCATAGAAGGCATATTCTCCGACAGATGTTACATGCTCCGAAATCTGTATCTGGCTAATTCCGCTGCAGCCCTCAAACGCGGCATTTCCGATTGCCTGCAGGCTGTCCGGAAGTGCAACTTTCTGCAGATAAGATGCACTGTGAAATGCATGAGGCGCCAGGGTTTCTACTCCTTCCGGAACAGTTATTTCTGTCAGATTTCTATCTTCTTCAAATGCATTATCGGCTCCATTATTCAAAGATAACGGATAATTGATCTTCTTCAGATTCACACATTTTGCAAATGCACGATAATTATAATAATTCAGGCTGTCAGGCAGATGCAGTTCTGTCAGACCGATACACTCATAGAAAGCATATTCTCCGATTCCTTTCATCTGAATCGGTAATTGTATTTCTTTCATAGACGTACATCCTCTGAATGCTTCATTCCCGATATACTCTGTATCTGCACCCATCCTTACAGTAGTAAGAACTGTACAGTTTTTAAAAGCTGCTGCACCTATTGTAGTCAGTTCTGACGGCAGAATGATCTCCTTCAGTTCCCGATTGTTCGCAAACACAGAATTTCCAAGTTCTTTTACTGCATATCCTTCTATCTGTGCAGGGATTACTACTTTATTTCCGGTTCCTTTAAATTTCGTAATCCGAATATCGTTTCCGTTTATCTTGCTGTACTCAAAATCTTCCTGTGGATTTTCCTGTCCTTTTTCACAGATTTTGGTTCCTGTAATATCAACGGCAGCCCCATCCGCAGTACTGTCTATATAGGAAAACTGGAACTGATACTCCTCATGCCAGAAATAAATTCTGTAGTTTCTGTCTTTTACAGCTCTGTTATAGCTCCATCTTCCATCACTGTCTGTATATGTCTGAGTTTCTGTTTTTCTCCCATCTTTATCATATATGGAAACAAAAACCTTTTCGATTCCTTTTCCTGTCTGATCTGTTACTTTTCCCCAGATCATAGCATCCTCAGAATCCAGTCTCTGTGCCATAAAACTGAAACCGTTTTTCTCTGCCCACTGCTGAGCATAAGTATCTGCTTCTCCGTAAATAGTCAGCTTATTTTTATCACAGTTTCTGAATCCTTCTGAAATTTCTTCTACATTTCTGCCAATCCATATCTTCGCCAGACTGGTACAGTTCTCAAATGCGCGATATTTAACAGAAGTGACCGAATCTGGCAGAACAATCCTTTCCAGTGCACTGCAGCCTGTAAATGCAAATTGCCCTATAGTGGTCAACGTAGAAGGGAGACTAATATCTGTAAGATAAGCGGCACTGTCAAATATATGATCTGGAAGAACTACTACTCCATCTGGAACTTCCATACTTTTGAGACTGGTACAGTTTTCAAAGCACCTGGATCCTGACTGAGTCAGCCCTGCCGGATAATGAACTTTTCTGAGTGCTGTACAATTGGAAAATGTCCGGTAACCCATAGATGTCACACTGTCAGGTAACTGCACTTCTTTTAAAGTGCAGCAGCCATAAAACGCATATTCTTCCAGAGAAACCACACCATCAGGAATAAGAATTTCCCGCAGATCACTGCAGTTCTGGAATGCTGCATTTTTTATCTGTTTCACACTGTCAGGCAACTGCACATTCTGCAGACAGGATGCCCCGTTAAACGCGTGAGGTGCAATTGTTTCTACACCGTCCGGTATTATGATTTCTGACAGCTTTCTATCATTCTGGAACGCATTGACCGCTCCCTCTTCCAGTTTCAGCGGATAATTAATACTTTCCAGAAGTTCACAATCAGAAAATGCGCGATAACCATAACGTCTTAATCCATCCGGCAGTATCAGGTTTTTCACATTTTTACAGCCCTGAAATGCATATTCTCCAATCTCCGTCACACTGTCAGGAATATCTATTTCTGTCAGCCCACTGCAGCCCTGAAGTGCAGCATTTCCTATCTTTTTCAGTCCAGCTGGAAGAACAATCTTTTTCAGATATGATGCATCCTGGAAGGCTCCGGATGCCAATGTCTTCACGCTTTCCGGCACTGTGATTTCTGCCAGTTTTACATCATTCTGAAACGCTCCAGATGCCCCACTGACAAGAGAAATAGGGTAATTAATTTTTTTCAGATTACTACAGTTTGCAAATGCCCTATACTCATAACTGGTCACACGGTCAGGTAACTGAATTACTGTCAGACCTGTGCATCCATAAAATGCATATTCTCCAATTCTGTTTAACTGTATCGGAAGGTCTATTCTTTCCAGCGAAGTACATTCCTGGAAAGATGCATTTCCAAGTTCTTTCAGCGCTGCATTGAGTCTTACAGTGGCAAGCATTTTGCAATTTCTAAAAACTGCTGTTCCTAATTTTTCTATACCAGAAGGCAGCACGATTTCTTTCAGGCTTTGGTTATTTTCAAAAACAGAATTTCCAAGTTCCTTAACAGTATAGCCATCAATCTCCGCCGGAATCACTACTTTATTTCCGTTTCCCTTATATGCTGTGATCCGTATATCATTCCCATCAATCACATCATATGTAAAGTTTTCAGCTCCATCTGCTTCTTCATTTTCATAGATTCTGGTTCCTGTCATATCTACAGTCTGTGACGAATTTTCCACTGTACATTCCACATAGTAATTCTCAAATCTGTATAATTCATGTTGAAAATAGATCCTGTAACTTTTTTCCGGAACTGCTTTCACATATTTCCATCTGCCGTCCGCGTCTGTATAAACTTTTCCTTCTGTTCTCTGTCCTGCCTTATCATAAATCATCACAAGAACATTATCGATACCCCGACCTTCTTCATCTTTTACGCAGCCCTGAAGTTCTACATCATCCTGGTCTATGGCGCCTGCCATAAAAGAAAATCCATTGTTCTTTGCCCATTCTTCTACATAAGAAGATTTTTCTCCATAGATCACCAGACTGTTTTTATCACAATTGTAAAAACTTTCATTAATACTGACTGTCTTTGATCCGATCCATATCTTCTTCAGATTCTCACAGTTCCGAAATGCCCGGTATCCAACACTGATCACGGATGAAGGCAGTGTAATGCGATCCAGAGAACGGCAGCCCCCAAATGCAAAACTTCCAATTGTCTGTAATGTAGAAGGCAGCATAATTTCTTCCAGATATCCCGCATTTTCAAACATTCGGTCAGGAACAGATATTACACCTTCGGGGATTTCCACACGCACCAGACTGTTGCAATTGGCGAAAATTTCAGAACCGGCATTGACAATTCCTACAGGATAGCTGATTTTTTCAAGAGCTGTACATCCCCAAAATGCCCGATATCCAATAGTAGTCAGCATCTGCGGAAATGCGGCTTCTTTCAAAGCACTGCAGCCGGAAAATGCGTACTCTCCAATCTCTGTAGTACTGTCCGGAATACTGATTTCTCGCAGATTTCTACAGTTTTGAAGTGCTGCATTACCAATCTTTACCAATCCCGCCGGAAGTGTAATCTTCCTCAGATATCCTGCATTCTGAAATGCTCCCGGTGCTAATGTTTCTACACCCTCAGGCACTGAGATCTCTGTGAGTTTTATATCAGCCTGAAACGCATTATCTGCTCCACTGGTAAGCGATACCGGATAATTAATTTTCTCCAGATTGCTACAATTCGCAAAGGCTCGATACCCATAACTGTTCAGTCCGTCAGGAAGTTCCAGTTCTCTTATGCCGGTACATCCGTAAAATGCATATTCTCCAATCTCTGTAACACTGTCCGGAATGCTGATTTCCTTCAGTCCAGTGCATCCTTGAAGCGCAGCATTTCCAATCTTTATAAGTCCCGCCGGAAGGATGAGTTTTTTCAGACAGGACGCATTCTGGAAAGCTCCTGATGCCAGCATACTTACTCCTTCAGGTACTGTAATCTTTGTCAGTTTCGTATCATTCTGGAACGCATTGTCTGCTCCACTGACAAGAGATACCGGATAATTAATCTTCTCCAGATTGCTGCAGTTCGCAAATGTTCGGTACCCATAGCTTTTCAAACTGTCAGGCAGCTGCAGTTCTGTCAGGCCAGTACATCCATAAAACACATATTCTCCTAAGCTTTTTAAACTATTTCCAAATGTCACAGTTGTCATAGAAGTGCATTCCATGAATGCGGCATTTCCTACAGCAGTTACCCGATTCGGAATATTTATTGACTCAATAGAAGAATTACGGAATGCATCGTTTCCAATTACGGTGACTGTATCCGGAATCTGAACCTTTTTTACAGAAGAATCTGCAAATGCCCGGTCTGAAATTTTCTGAACTATAAAACCATCTATTTCAGAGGGAATTACTACTTCAGTTTCTTCTCCTGTATAAGATGTGATCCCAATATAACTTCCATTCAATTCTTCATATGTAAAATCTCCTGCTGATACCGCTGCTTTCTGTACAGTATCCTCCACATTGTCATCCTCAGTACTGTCATTCTTCGTACCATCCTCCCACTCCGTTTCTTCTCCTGCTGAAAACGCATCTTCCTGAGATGAATCTTCTGACACACTCCCACTGTCAAAAGATTCCACTTCTTCACTTTCCTCACCAGATGAAAATATTTCACCATATTCTGTTGCATAAGCTGCTGTACTCTGCAGACTCATGATCGTAGCAAGCATAACTGCCGTGACCTTTTTTGCCAGTTTCTTCTTCCTCATACTTTTTCTTTTTCCTTTCTGGGCATTTCCAACTCTGGTTACTTTCATAAACAAATTATATAAACAATATTTATTTTCTATTTAACAGTCACTTTGACAGTTCTTACTTTACTTCCAGACTGTACTCTGATGCTGGTTGTTCCCTTTGCTTTTCCGTAAATTACACCTTTGCTGTTAACAGTAGCCACCTTTGTATTCAGAGATTTATAGGTTACCTTTTCACCGGAATTGTCAGGTTTCACAGCAACCTTAAGGCTCACTTTTTTCCCCTTCTTCAAAACTATCGAAGTTGGTTTAACTGTTAATGAAGTGGTTTTTATTATTTTTTTCTTTATCTGAACTTTTACAGATAACCGTTTTCCACTGGCAAGAATTGCGGTGACTGTTGTATTTCCATTTTTTATCCCCTTGATCAATCCTTTGCTTGTGACCGTTGCAATTTTTTTATTTCCGGATACCCATACTCTGACATAGTCTCCTGTCGCCATTCCTGTGACTTTGACTGTCTTACTCTGTTTCTCATATAGAGTAACTGTGGTTGCGGATAATTTACCGGTTGCTTTTAATTTCGCTATTGCCGCAGTCTGCCCGGTCTTATTACATACCGTACATTTCTGCACTTTTAAACCGGTCTTTAAAGCCGTTGGTTTTCTGGATACCTTCCAAGTGTAACTGTGGTCTGTTAATGGAATTACTTCCTCTTTTGTCTCAGTACAGCCTGTACAGATATAATATATCTTACCTTTTGTTGTACAGGTTGCTTTCTCTGTCCTTTTTACCTCCCACTTATGTTTGTGAACTTCTTTTACACTGACTATGCGTGCTACAGAAGAAAATGATCTCTCTGTGGCATTTTTTACAAGTGATATTGTTTTTGAATAACTGTCTGCTTGCATAGTTGCTGTCTTTCCATCAGAATGCAGCGTACCGGATGCACCTTTTGTTACTTTATAGGTTCCTTCCGGCAGCCCTGTCACTGTAAGAACTCCGTCCTCGTAAACAGCACTTATCTCTCCTGCAATAGTCGGACGTGTAGGGATCAGCAGTTTTTTGATATTTCCTGCAAGTTCTGACTCTTCTGTGTGTTCTCTTACCCACAGATGGGCGCTGGCTTCTTTCGGAATCAGCTTTATATAGTCACCGTTTCCTCTTTTCCAGGCAATTCCGTCAAAACTGTACTCCAGATTCTGACCGATTTTTTCATTAGTACTTTCAGTCTCATAATTAATGGATACCTGCGGTGCTTCTTTTGCCTGTACAACACTGTAGGATTCTCCAAACAAAATATCACGATATGAATACATCACCTCTTCCAAATGAGCATAATACTCTCCCAGTGATGCGTATGTCGTACCCTTTTCTCTGTTAATCAGATCCAGAACTTCGCTTTCTTTCCCTTCCTTCTTTACAATATCAATATATGCCCTTTCTCCTTCCAGACGCATTTTGATAAGATATTTCAGTGCTTTCATAAACTGGTCCGGATCACCATCGGCAGCTCCGTTTTTGACAAGGCAGTCTTTCAGAGAATAGGTTAGCGAAGCCGCAATTCTCAGTTTCTGAAGACTGTCTACTTTATCATCCCACTCAAACAGATCATCTCCAATGTTGAATGCTGTTTTCATTATTGAAATCGTAGGTACAATATTTCCGCCTCCAAAATAAGTCTGATCTATCAGCCCCAGCGTTTTGTCTATAACTGCCTTACCTTCTGATTTTGCGAATATCTCCGCAAAATCTTTGGCAAATTTCTGCGATCTGGACGCATAGCCTTTTCTGATGGATTCTTTAATTTCACTTAACTCGGCATAACATGCCTCATTTATATAATCTGCAGTCATCAGGCAATCTATGCAGGCCTCTGCTTCCTCCTGATTTGCACAGATTGTTACCATATCATTGATAAATTCTGCGGATGAATTCCAGGCGTCTATTCCCTGTGAAACAGGGCCCAAAATATCGCCCGCTACTTCTTTGCAGGATGTTTTTACCGCTTCTCCCAGAATTTCTGTTGCCAGATTGTCTTCGATCATATTTTGTACCAGATAGATTGTACCTGCACTGACAGACGATTTCATCAGAGTAAGCAATCTGGCCTGGAATGTGTCATTACCGCCTTCCTGAAGCGCAGTTGCCAACGCTTTCACAGTGGTTGCATTTGACGCAAAACCTGACAGTTCTTCTGCCGCACTTGGATCCTCTTCTTTTATAGTTCCACTCATCGTGCTTATCATATTTTTTGTTATGTCCAGATATTTCTTTTCAATTTTTTTGTTTACTCCTTTTTGGAAAGATTCATCTGACAGCATTCTGGCTACATATTTTCTGGTAATTTCCTTCATGTCATTATTGTTTAAAAGGCTAAAATCCAGATTCAGCACACAGTCCGTAGAACGATATGTTGCCTCTCCAAATTGCTTCAGTTTGTCACCATCGTCTTTTAAAGCCTGTATATAGTAATAGAAATTTTCGTTATTACTGTCCTTTATAAACTGGTACAGCTCCTGTTTATCCTTATTCAACCGCAAAATATCTTCTCTCTTTTGTTCGGAATCGGAACTGTCATAGAGATCTGCTTCCATTTTCTCCAGAATAACTTCCATATCCATCTGCTCCTGGCATACCTTAACCATCCAGCCCAGGTATGCTGTGGCATCATAATATATGGAACTGTAGCAGACATAATATTTTGTAAAGGTCTGGCCTGCTTTCAGTGTGGTAACTTCTGTATCTGGAGACGTGTAGCTGATCCTGCCATTTCCGGACAGCGATGTTTTTAAAATCTTCACCTCTCTTTCTGTATTCAGAAAATCGTCTTTTTTCCCGTCCTGTACATCCCCGACATTCTGGTAGCTTCTCAGTATATTGTCAATCACATCAAAGCCAGTGATATGAATGTCCATAGGACTGTTGTTTTCCATGGAAACATTAAAGTATAATGCATTTCCTGTGATCGTGGCGTTGGATTTAAAGCGTATCTTTACATTTTCCGGTCCATACACATGGAGTGGTTCTTCCGTTTCAAATGATGCGGAGATATTTTCGTTAAAAGGAAGCAGCGTACCTCTGTACTCCGCATTGAGGTTATAATCGCCCTTTTTATCTCCCCTCAGTACCCATGTGACATTTTTTTGTTCCTGTCCTTTCAGGGTTCTGAAGCTTCCATTATCGCAGCTCATTAATGTCAGACCATCAGGAACATTTAATTCTACACGGTTATCTGCCAGCGTAAATTCTCCATCTGCCTGATTCAGGATATAAAGCCGCACTTCAAAAAATTCTTTCAGGATCGATGCACACACCGGAACATCAATAATCGCTACAATATGCGATTTGGAATGGGAACCTGAAGTATCCTCATTGGAATACGGAACGGAAATAAGCCGTAATTCTCTTTGTTCTCCGGTTTTGCTCCATACCCGTTTCTTCACACCTTTTACGATTTCATTTCCATTCATGTACCCAGTCATATAAACGGGCTCATCCCAGTATGACATCTTCACAGTAAATTTTGACACATACTGGTTCGCCGGGTCTTTTGTATCGATTCCTGCTGCTTTAATCTCTTCCAGAGTCATACGGTTGATCTCAAATTTTCCGGTAACCAGCGGCTGCGCGGTCATGGTGATTTCAAATACTGTTGTTTCACCCGCACGGATTACCGCACCTTTTTTCACCGGAAGATAACCATCTCCGTAGCTTCCCACATAATAAGTTCCTGCTGTTGCCTGGAATATTGCATATCCGTCCGCATCTGTATATTTTTTATTATCCACAGATTTATCCATGTCAAAGTATACAGCCATTCCGGAAAGCGGATTGCCTGTGCTGTCCTTCAGACGAACTTTCAGCTGTCCGATCAGCATCGGGTCATCAACGCAGATATTCCTGCTGACGGATGATGTTTTTCCTGAAATATCAGTTACTGTAACTGTTGCTGTATAGTTTCCTTTTTCCGCATAGCGATGTTTCATCACTGCCTGAGTTATTGTTTTGGATGTACCATCTCCGAAATCAAACGTATAAGACTGAATCTCCTCGTCCGCGGATGAACCGCTGGCATCAAAAAGATATTCTGTGTTTTTTTCCATATAGCTTTCGCACTCAAGGTCTGCTGTGACCCTGGATTTGTTTGGCAGCCATATTTCCTTACTTTCTATGGATGCTTTATTTCCGGCAATATCCTCTGCCTCGATTTTGTATACATAGGTAATACCGTTTTCCGCCTGTGTATCTTCGTAAGTATAAGTTTCTTCGCCGCTGTTTTCTGTTTCATCTACAAATACATAACTGGATCCTGTTTTTCGATAAACTGTATATTTTCCCTCTTTTTCTCCTTTCCAGGAAACAATAATGCGGTCTTCCTTTGCCATGGCTTTTACATCACTGAGCTGTGGCGGAACCTTATCTACGGTGCAAGTAAATTCTCCCTCACTGGTCTCATTTCCTGCCGTATCAGTGATCATTACAGAAAAATGTATCTGATCTCCATTATTCCATTTTTCAACAGGCAATGTTTTTCCGATCAGCTTGTCTGGGCAGTTCAGTTTTTCTTCCTCCAGAAGCAGCTGTTTACTGTCAGAATCATTTACTCTGTAATAAACCTTTACCTTATCAAGTTTATAATTGTCGTTGACCAGAATCCGGAATATTTTGTTTCCTGTTCCAAGAATATCTCCCTCCTGCAACACACTGCTTTCCAGCACAGGAGGTGTTCTGTCGGCGGTGATCTTTGCCCTGACTGCATCTGTTCTGCCGCTTACATTTCCTGCCAGATCCTTTGCTGCCAGCTGATACCAGACTTCTTCATTTTCAGGATCCGGTGAATCCCAGTAGTTTAAGTATGTATAATCAGAAGCAACTTCTTCATAATTTTCCCCGTCAAAAGAACGGTATATAAAATAGCCGTTTACATCTCCCTGCGGTGCAGCATCCCATTTCAGCTGGATTTTTCCATTTTCCTCTGTGATCTGAAATCCTGTTGGAATGTCCGGTTCTGTTCTGTCAATAACATATTCAACGGTTCCTGTAGTTTCGTCTATCGTAGTCTCATTTTTTAAAGTATCTTTTCCAAGTGCACGGATGTAAATACTTCCTTCTTCATAATCATCCAGCTGCAGGTTATAACTTGCTGTTTCAGTTTTTCCCTTTTTTTCAAAAGTAACCGTGGCAAGGTCGTTCCATATACTTTCATCACGGGATATCTGGATACGGATAGAATCTACTCCTGTATCATCTTTCGCCTGAATTTCCAGAGGAATTTCTCTGTTATAATATCCGGCTTCCGGTTTGATGGACAGAATCTGTGGCGGAGCTGTATCTTTCTGAGTTGTAACAGTAAGTTCTTCAGACGCTGTTCCGCGATTTCCACACTGATCATATGCCACTACTCTGTAAATATAATCTGTATCCGTTGTCAGACCATTCAGATTGATACCCAATGTATGGTATACGTCTTTTACTTTTGCAAAAGTTCCGTCTTTCTCTTTTTTCTCCACCCGGAAAAATGCCAAATCTTCATCTTTAACATCATTCCAGTAAATCGTGGCAGTCGTGATACCGGATTCATACCTTAATCCCTGTACCTGTTCCGGTCCTGTATTGTCCACACGGTAGGTGTACTGAAGGCCTGTACTTACATTGTTTTCAGCGTCATATGCCAGACCCCGTACCAGAATTTTTCCATCTGCGTATTTACCTGTATCCAGAAGGATTTTTCCTTTTTCCCCGCTGTCTGTACCTGCTGATGTCCAGGTTTCGCCCTCGTCTTCTGATACCTGAAGTTCTGTTTTTATGACACCTACATTATCTTCCGCCTGGATTGTTACCCATACCTTCCCACCTGCTAATGATCCGTCTACAGGGTTCATCTGGATCACACGTGGAGCTTCCCTGTCTTTTTCCGGCATTGCAAAAGCGCTTTCTGATGGTTCACTTTCTTTCCCCATAGGATTCACTGCAGTGACGTAATACTCACTGAGTACGCCTTCTTCTGCCTTTGTATCTGTATAAGTCTGAATGTTTCTGCCGTATATTTTTTTGATCAGGGTAAACTCTGCTGTTCCTTCTTTTCTTCTGTAAATATTGTAACGGTTTGTTTCCAGTTCATGTGCCATGCTCCAGGACAAAACAACACAGCCTGTATCACCAATGGCTGAGATACTGGAAATTTTTTCCGGGCTGGATCTGTCTATGGATACTTCTGAAACTGCTTTCACACTTTCGCCGTCTGCATCTGTAAGAACAAACTGAATTTCATAGCTTCCTTCATCCAGATCACGCACATCCCATTCTACACGGTAAATACCGTTTTCTCCGGTTAAAGTCCAGGGCTCTGAAATATCACTTCCAATCTTTTTCTGCTGTCCGTTCTGAAGAAGATAAAATCTTCCGACTGCGCTTTTCTCTTCCTTTTGTAAGTTTTTGAAATTACTTACAGACGCGTACAGCCAGTCGTTTTCTTCATTAAGTTTGTTATCTTCAAATCCTGTATAAATTTCCTTTATTTCCGGTATTCTTAACGTTACTTCCAGTGATGCTCTGGCTGTTTCCTGTTTCTCTTCCTGAACAGTCCTGTATCCTGCCACTTCGTACAGATAGCTTCCTGTATCCAGATCACTTTCTTCAAAGCTTAGTTCTTCCGTTTCTCCTACAAGGTTTCCATCTCTATAAATATGGTAACCTTCTATGTCTTTGACCAGTGATGGATTCCAGGATATCTTTGCGCTGTGACTGATGGTATATACACTCTGCAATCCGGTTACTTTCAACGCCATAGAATCTCCGGAAAAAGTTACATTTTCACCTGTGAGACTGCTCCATTTTTCTTTATACTGCTCCAGTGCATCGGAAGGAACATAGATTGTTTCCAGTTTTTTCATTCCCTGATAACCGAAAAACATAGTTTTGGGTGTTCCCTTCAGTTCAGGCGGAGTATTTCCAAGAAATGTAAGAGTTTTTACATTTGCACAGAAGCCAAATGCCCAGTCTCCGATTGTTGTTACATTATCTGAAAATAGTATCTCATCCAAACCTTCGCATCTGCAGAAGCACTCGTACGGAATATTGCTGATTCCTGAGCCGATGACCAGTTTCTCTATATTTTTGCAATAAGCAAATGCATCATAATTTATCTGAGATACATGATCCGGGATTACCAGTTCACCGGTAAAGCTATTTTCATAAAAAGCATACTTGCCAATCTTTTCCAAATTTTCCGGAAGTGTCAAAATTCCCGTAAAGCTGCAGCTCCGGAATGCATAATCCGGAATTGTTTTCAGGGTTGCACTTAGTTTCAGGGTTCCATTAAGACCTGTACAATTATAAAATGCGTATTCCCCAATCTCAGTTACACTGTCCGGGATTACCAGATCTCCACCGAGGCTCTTACATTCATAAAATGCACATTTTCCAATCTTTATCAGATTATTTCCGAAAACCAGACTTCCCCTGGAATCTTTAAGAGCACTACAATTCTGGAAGCTGTATTCCCCGATTTCTTCCAGACTCTCCGGAAGAGACACATTTTCCAATGCTGTACACCCTGAAAATGCATAATTACCTATTTTTGTAATTCCTTCCGGCAGAGTTACCTTTTTCAGTTCTTTATTATTCTGGAACGCACCTGTCCCGATTTCGGTTACATTCTCCGGTACATTTACTTCCTCTGCAGTTCCTGTGTAGGCAGTCAGAACTTCGTTCTCTATGATAAAATCCTCAGCCCCTTCTTCTATGATCCTCGCTCCATTTCTCAAACGAGAGCCATAAGCTTCTGCGTAGACTTTATAACAACCGGCCGGTACATGAATCTTTTCCAGGTTTTTCATTCCATAAGTTCCGAAGAAATAATCCTGTCCACTGCTGTTCAGTTTGATCTCCGGTGGTGTTTCTCCTTTAAATCTCAGTTCGTTTACTCCCTCACAAGATGCAAATGCTTCTGCCGCAATATTTGTTACAGAACCAGAGATTTCTATTTCTTTTAGTCCATAACATCTGCAAAAACAGTTATACGGAATACTGCTGATTCCAGTCCCAATGACCAGTTTTTCCAGACTACGGCAGCAACCAAAAGCATCATAATTCATCTGGAATACATGATCCGGAATCACCAGTTCTCCGGTAAAGCCATTTCCGTAAAAAGCATACCGGCCTATCTTTTCCAAGTTTTCCGGAAGTGTCAGATTTCCCGTAAAATTGCAGTTCTGGAATGCATAATCCGGAATTGTTTTCAGGTTTGCACTCAGCTTCAGAGTTCCGTTAAAACCTGTACAGTTATAAAATACGTATTCTCCAATCTCAGTTACACTATCTGGGATCGTCAGGTCTCCGCTTAAACTCTTGCAGCCATAGAATGCGTATTTCCCGATCTTTGTCAGATTATCCCCTAACGTCAGACTTCCCTTACTATCCGTGAGGGCACTACAGTTCTGGAAACTGTATTCTCCAATTTCTTTCAAACCGGCTGGAAGGAGCATGCTTTCTAATACTACACATCCTGAAAATGCATAATTACCAATCTTCGTGATTCCCTCCGGCAGAGTCACCTTTTTTATTCCTTTATTATTTTGGAAAGCTCCCGTTCCAATCTCAACTACGCCTTCCGGTACATTTACCTCTTCAGCATTTCCTATGTAAGCGGTCAGAATTCCATTTTCAATAAGATAATCTTCTGCCCCTTCTTCCACAATCCGTTCCCCATTTTTCAATCGGGAACCATAAACTTCTGCATAGGCTTTATAACAGCCGGCCGGTACATGGATCTTCTCCAGACTTTTCATTCCGTATGTTCCGAAGAAATAATCCTGTCCACTGCTGTTCAGTTTGATCTCCGGTGGTGTTTC
>OLNF01001520.1_pt1 | contig 19623 bp, 16 predicted proteins | sample 1673061 | NCBI WGS metagenome assembly OLNF01 (sample SAMEA3136751, study PRJEB25190) | human gut metagenome
TGGCGGTGTACTTGCCGGGGTTGTGGAGGAAGTCGATGATCTCCTCCAGGGATTCTTTCGCCTCGTCCTGACCGGCCACATCCGCGAAGGTCACGCCGGTGGACTTTTCCATATAGACCTTGGCGTTGGACTTACCCACGCCGCCGAGACCGCCGGGGCCGCCCATGCGGCGCATGATGAAGATGAGGGCGCCGGTCATAATGACCACGGGCAGGACGTAGCTCAGAAGCATGTTCATGAGCAGGGAGGTCTCTTTTTCCATGGTGAAGGCATAGGCGACGTTGTGCTGCTTCAAAACGGGCAGCAGGTCATCGTCCCGATAGCCCTGGCCCTGGGGGGGCGCAGTGATGTAGCAGGTGGCCCCACCCTTTTCCATCTGTTCGGCCAGGACTTTTGCCAGGTCTTGGTCGCTGCTCTGACCGCTGGGCTGGGTGATCTCGGCGGGCAGGTCTTTGCTTAAATAAAATGTGATCTGTTTGTTGGCCAGCTCTGCCGTGGCAACCTCGTTGTTCTCCACCATCTGGATGAACTCGGAGTAAGTCACCTCTTTGGTCCCGGCGTTGGCGATCTCCCCGGCGATGAAGTTGAAAATGATCACCAGCACCAAAGCCCAGACCAGGGCACCGACGAAAAAGCCACGCTTTTTCGGACCCTGGCCGCCTTTATTGTTTTTGTTGTCTTGATTGGGATTCAACGGTCTTGTCCCTCCGTTCCGGGGGAATTTCCCCGATTCTTGTAGCGTTATGGTACCATATTTCCCCATCCATTGCAAGAAACGGGGTGTGTCGCAGGTGTTAAGAAATTGTGAATGGGCGAGAACATTTCCTGGGAAAAAGGGGGTTTCTCTTCCCCGCCCAGTATGTTATAATCATTGGATGTGAACCTGATACTAACCTGCGCAGAAGCGACGGGTTTTTGTCCTGCAATTTCTTCCTGCGGCCTTCGCGCCGAGATCGGAGTTTACTTTGAAACAGAATCTAAATCCCAAAGAAAAGCGTCCCCGCTCCACCCGTGAGCGGGACGAAGCCCCTGCCGACGGCATCATCGAGGGCCGCAACGCGGTCATCGAAGCCCTGAGAGCCGGGACCAACATCGACAAGATCTTTATTATGAAGGGCGAGGTGGACACCGCCCTGGGCCACATCGCCTCCACCGCCCGGAGCCGGGGCATCGTCGTCGCCGACGCGGACAAGCGCAAGCTCGACGGCATGAGCCGCACCCACGCCCACCAGGGCGTCATCGCCGTGGCCGCCGTGCGGGAGTATGTCTCCATTGAGGACATCCTGCAAGCAGCCAAGGACAAGGGGGAGCCGCCCCTGCTGGTCATCTGCGACGAGCTTTCGGACCCCCATAATCTGGGGGCCGTGATCCGGACGGCGGAGTGCGCCGGGGCCCACGGGGTCGTCATCCCCAAGCGCCGGAGCGCGGGCCTGACTGCCGTGGTCGCCAAGACCTCTGCCGGGGCCGTGTCCCACATCCCCGTGGCCCGCGTGGCCAACCTGCCCTCTCTGCTCAAGGAGCTGAAAAAGGCGGGGCTGTGGATCTTCGGCTCCGCCGCCGACGGCACCACGCCCCTGTATGACGCCGACCTGAAAGGCCCCGCCGCCATCGTGATCGGCTCGGAAGGGGAGGGCATGAGCCGTCTCGTCACGGAAAACTGTGACTTCTTGGTCAGCATTCCCATGAAGGGCAAGCTCAACTCCCTGAACGCCAGCGCCGCCGCCGCCATCCTGCTGTATGAGGCCGTGCGGCAGCGGCTGTGATCTTAGACCTGTGAGGGATCTCTATGTCCGATGACAACAAATTCAGCTTAGGGGATATTCTCTGGGAGTACGCCGACTACACCCCGCCGAAGGCCGGCAAGGCAAAGCGTCCGGCGGCGCCCCCTCTGGCCCCCAAGGGCGCCACGGGCCAACCGGGGATCACCTCCCCCCAGCCCCAGCAGCCGGCCCAAGCGCCCGCGGCCCAACCGGCCCAGGGGCAGCGGCCCGCCACCCAACCCAAACCGCAGGCCGCCCCACCCCAAGCACCCCAACAACCCAAACCCGGCCCGGCCCAGAAGCCGACGCCGCCCCAAACCCCAAAGCCAGACCCGTCAAAACAAGCAGCGCCCCAGCAGCAAAAGCCTGCCCCGGTCCAGCAACCCCAGCCCAAAGGGGCGTCCGTAGGGACCGCTGCCCCCAGCGGCCCGCAGCCTGCCGGTCAGCAACCACCCCAACAACCCAAGCCGGAACGTCCCGCCAGCCAGCCGACGCCCTCTGCCGAGCCGCTGCCGGCCAACCAAGGCCCGGTGCAGCAGCCCAAGACAGAGGCCGCGCCGCCTACGGTCAACGGCCAGCCTGTCCAAGGCCCGCCAAAGCCGGAGCCGAAGGCCCAGCAGACGGCCCAGAGCCAGCCTGCACCAGAGGGTCAGCCTGCGCCGCAGGCGCAGCCAACCGCGCCGAGCCAAGCAGCGGCGCAGACCACGCCGACGGAACCGGCCCAGCCCGCCGCCCAGGGGCAGCCCGCTGCGGCCCAGCCTCAGACCGGGCCTGCCCAGGACAACGGCCCGGATCTGATCGCCTTCACCCCCGACCCCAACGCCAAAAAGCCCGGCCCCGCCCCGGCGGCGGGCCAACCCGGCCAGACCGCCCAGCAGCCCCTCAAGGGCTTCGGCCCCAAGGCCCAGGTGGGGCAGTTCAGCAAGGCCTTTGAGGGCTTCCACCCCTTCAAGGACCGCAAGGCCAAGGCCCAGGCGGCCCCACCCCCCGACGCTCCCCCGGCCCAGCTCTCCCTAGAGTACGGCGTGGGACTCAAGCCCCTGAAAAACAAGACCATTGGGGCAGCCGTCCTGGCGGTGGTCCTATTGGTGCTGGCCTTTCTGGACACGGGGATCCTCTCGTTCCTCACAGACCTCGTCCCGGAAGACATCCTGCTCTACGCCAGTCTGGGCGGCTTTGTGGTCTGCTGTGCGCTGGCCTGGGATGTGCTGAAGGACGGCTTGGTCCAGCTGACGAACTTCACACCGGGCAGCAGTACGCTGGCCCTGTTTGCCGCCGCGTTCACCCTGGCCGACGGCGTGACCATGGTGCTGACCCCCCTGCGGGAGAGCGCCGTGCCCTTCTTCGCTCCCTGCGCCCTGGTGCTGCTGTTCCAGCTCATCGGGCAGTACTGTGATCGGGCCTCGAAGTTCCAGGCCTGCCGGACGGCCTCGTCCGTGGCGCGGCCTTACGTCGTGACCCAGGACCCGGACGTCTTAGCCGGGAAGACCGGCTTCCGCAAGTGGCTGGGCCTGCCCAAGGGCTTCGGCAGCCAGATCCGCACCACCAGCCAGGCCGACGAGAGGTTCCAGAAGCTCACGCCGGTTTTGATGACGGCCTGCGTGTGTCTGGCCCTGCTGACGACGGTCGCCCACCACCAGCCCAAGCTGGTGCTCTGGTCCCTGTCGGCGCTGTTTACGGCGTCGGCCACGTTGGGCGCGTCGTTGACGCTGAGCTTCCCCCTGCAAATTCTGGGGAGCAAGCTGGCCACCCTGGGCGTGGCTCTGGCCGGTTGGCCGGGCATCGCCGCGGCCAAGGGCTGCCGCGCCGCCCTGCTGACGGACAACGACCTCTATCCCCCCGGCACCGTCACCCTGGCCAACTCCAAGCCCCTTTCCAATTTGCCCATGGACCGGGTGGTGGCCTACACGGCCTCGGCCATCCGGGCCTCCGGCTCCGGGCTGAGCTATCTCTTCGACAAGCTCCTGCGCTCGGAGGGGGCCAAGTACCTGCCCATCGAAAAGATCCTGCTCCAGGACAACGGCCTCATCGCCCAGACCCAGGGCCAGCAGATCCTGGTGGGCAACAGCGACTTCATGAGCAAGCAGGGCATCGCCCTGCCCACGGGCATCAAGTATAAAAACACGGTCTTCTGCGCGGTGGACCGGGAGCTCATCGGTATGTTCGGCGTGAGGTACGCCCTGCACACCACCATCGTCCCCTCCCTGCAATCCCTGCTGGGCCACCGCATCGCGCCGGTGCTGGTGACGAGAGACTTCAACATCAACCCCAAGCGAATGCGCTTCTCCGACCGGCTGAACAAGGATTCCCTGACCTACCCGGACTTACAGCGCCGGGTGACCCTCTCCGGCCCCAACCAGGCCCACGGCCAGACCATCGTGGCCGTCCTCTGCCGGGAGGGCATTGCCCCCTTCACCCTGGCCCTCATCGCCGCCAAGCGTGTGCGCCGGGCCGCAGGGCTGAGCAGCTTTTTCGTGCGGTTGAGCGCCTGCGTGGGTGTGATCTTAACGGCAACGCTCTCCAGCGCGGGAGCGCTGGGCGCCATGTCCGCGTGGCACATGGCCCTCTTCCTGCTGCTGTGGTTCGTGCCGGTGCTCTTGCTGTCCCTCTGGACAGAGCAATACTGAGTAAACTCAACTATTTTCTAAAAAGGACTTGCTGTGCATGATCTCGCAGCAAGTCCTTAAATTTTATCAGATAGATGCATCATGCATTGCAATCTGCATAAGATGCAAGTATAATAGACGTGAAAGGAGTGGATCTAGTATGGCCACGACAACGAATTTCAGTGTCCGTATGGATGGTGACATCAAGAAGCAGTGCGAGGCGTTGTATGGAGAGCTTGGGATCAATCTGACCACAGCGATCAATGTATTTTTACGGCAATCGCTCCGGGTCGGAGGCTTCCCCTTTGATGTCCGGCTGGACCAGCCAAACAAGGAAACGATTGCCGCTATGCTGGAAGCGGAGCGCATCGCCAAAGATCCTTCCGTGAAGCGCTACTCGGATGTGGAGGAAGCGCTGAGGGCTTTGAAAGAATGAAGCACTTGGACATCATTTGGACCAATCAATTTAAGAAGGATTATAAATCAGCGATAAAGCGCCACTTGAATATTGATATGCTCCCCCTTGATGAAACAGTGAAAAAACAAATTCACTGAAAATCAAGGGGGAGCATATCATCTTTTTGGAACGTCCCTTTGACTTCCCCTGGCGGATATGGTAAAATGCGTCCATCCTATTTTGATCGCTCTGCGATCTCACGACCTGCGGGAGGGCGACGCCTATGACCAACCTCACCCCCAAACAGCAACAGATCTATCAGTTCATCCGAGCGTCCACCCAGGCCAACGGCTATCCCCCCACCCTGCGGGAGATCGGCCAGCAGGTGGGGGTGCGCTCGCCGTCCACGGTGAAGTATCATCTGGACAATCTCCGCACCCTGGGTCTGCTCCACTGGGACGGCGGCAAGACCCGCTCCATCACCCTGCCCAAGGATGAAATGGTGCCGGGGCCGGACCAGGTCCCCGTGCTGGGCAACGTGGCCGCCGGGTCGCCCATCCTGGCCGAGCAGTGCATCGAGGAATACATCCCTTACCCCACCGGCGGGCACCCGGAGGACTTCTTCGCCCTGCGGGTGCGGGGGGAGTCCATGCTGGGTGCGGGCATCCACCCGGACGACATCGTGGTGGTCCGCCGGCAGAGCGAGGCCGTGAACGGAGAGATCGTCGTGGCCCTCTTCGAGGACGAGGCCACGGTGAAGACCTACTCCCGCAAAAACGGCGAGGTCTGGCTCCTGCCCGCCAACCCCGACTACGCTCCCATCGACGGCACCTATGCCCAGATCATCGGCAAGGTGGTCGAGCTGGTCCGGCGGTATTAAAGGCGATATAAAACATGACATTCAGACAAAAACGCAAGCGCACGTTTTCTGCGTTTGCCGGAAAAGAAGCGTCCCCCCATCCCGGACCTGCCGGCATGGGGGTACGCTTCTTTTGTGCGGAAACCGTGTTTCGTTACTGCTCAAACTCCTGGGACCAATCTCTGGGCGGCAGGATCTTGGTCTGGGTCTCATAGCCATCACTTTTGCGGTCATAGAGGTGGGAGTTGCTGGCCTCCTGGAGGGCCAGGTAGCCCCAAAACGTTTCGGGGTTGTCCGGCCAGGTCCGCTCGTCGGGCAGCAGATCCTTGTCCGTCTCCGGCAGGCGCCGGAGGACGCGGTTGATGAGGGTCACGGCTTCGGCCCGGGTGATCGGGCCGTTGGGCCGGAACGTATTGTCCCCGTAGCCGTTGACCCAGCCCTTGCCGTAGGCCTTGGCGATCTCGTCGGCGGCCCAGCAGCCGGTCAGGTCGGTGAAGGGCGTGTCCACGGGCTTGGCCTCGGTGTCGAACCGGGCCGCCATGGCGGCGAACTCCGCCCGCGTCACCGTGGCGTTGGGCCGGAAGCTCCCGTCCTCATACCCGGACAGGATGCCCATGCGGGAGAGGGTAGCGACGGCCTTGTTGTACCAGGCCCCGGCCGACACGTCAGGGTAGGGGCTCCGGTCGTTCAGGTTCGCGTCTCTGGCCTTGTCCGTCAGGAGGCGAAAAAAGACCGTTGCGGCCTCTGCCCGCGTGATGTGCCCGTTGGGGCGGATCGTCCCGTCCTCATAGCCGACGATGTAGGCGTAGTGATCGGTGTCGTTCAAGGTCGTGGGCGGCGTCTCGTCCGGTTTCTCCTGGGTCCCGCCGCTGTTGTGGTGGCCGCCGCCGCTGCCGCCCTGGTTCGGCTGCTGCTTCCAGACGGCGTAAAGCGTCGTGTTCTGCGTGATCGACAGGCTCTGCTGGTCGTGGTACGCCACGTTGCCGTCCGCCGCCGTGGCCCAGCCCAGGAAGTCATAGCCAGCCCGGGTAAAGCCGCACTTCGTCAAAGACTGGTCCTGCCCATGCGTGTACGTCAGGTCCCCCATCGTCCCCTCCCCGCCGTTGGCGTTGAAGCGGAGGGTGTATTGCTGGGCGTGGAAGTGAGCTACATAGGAACCACCCTCATAAAGGTCGTTGACTGGCGTAGGTTTGTACTGGGGTTCCTTGCTGAGCAATGTGCCATGCTGGTCGTACCAGCCTTCAAATACACTGCCTGGTGCCGTGGTGGCGGTCGCTCCAACGATCTCTTGCAGCGCAGGGTCGGGGCTGCCCGTCTCCTGCGTGGCTGCGCTGGCGGTCTGGTCCTCTTTGTTCAAGGTCACCCTTCCCAGGTCGTTGGGGAAGGCTGTGTACCGGATCGTCACAGGGCTGTATTCCTTCCACTGGGCGTACAGGGTCACAGTCGCTCCGTTGTTAGCTGGGACGCCCAGGAACTTGGCTTGGTCCGCATACACAACAGCTTGGTCGCCGCTGGTCTCCGACCAGCCCAGGAAACGATAACCGGGGCGGACGAAAGCGTTCGGGCGCAGATACGCATTTTCTGCTTCTGCATACTGGAAGTTCTGGTCGGCCATGGTCCCTGTCACTGTATCAGTAGTGTTCTGATTAAACTGGACTTTGAAGCTGTTCGACTCGAACTGTGCGGTAAAGCGGAAAACCCTCTGTTCCGGGTGCGCAGTGAACAATTTCTGGACTTGGTCGACCATGACTGTTAAGCTTTCTTCCGTCGTTGTGTCCCCACTGATCTCACATTTCCAGCCGGTAAAGTGATAGCCCGGTTTCGCCGTGGCCTCAGACTTCACTGTAGCACCGCTGAGCGTTCCGTTGATCTCCGAAAAACTTCCCTGGCGGACACTTACGGAACCTCTGGCCGCATCGTTCCCGGCAAACTCCACGGTGACCGTTCCAATGTCTTTGTAGATGGCGTAGAGTGTGATCGTATCTCCACTATTTTTTACTTCCAGGCTCTCGTTGTTGACGCGCTGCCCAGGCTCATACAGGGCTTGGTGTAAGCCCCAGCCTGCGAAGTATTTTCCTTCGGGTGCGTTCCCGGTAAAGTCCCGGACTGTCAAGCTGGCTCCAAATGGGATGCCAGGCTTGTCTGCAATTACCCCCGCCTTTCCCTCGATCTCCGGGTAAGTGTAACTGTCATGGCCAGCCGGGGTGTCTCCTGTGCCGTTGTTCAAATCATACGCTACTTTGTAGGTGTTGGGCGTAAACTCCCACTGCGCCGTCAGAGTCAAGTCCTGGTTGGGCATCGTAAACTTGGCCTTTTCGTTCACGATCTTGCCGTTGTCACTGCGCTTCCAGCCTTGGAACGTCCAGATACCCTGGAAGGTCGTTCCGTTGGCCACCAGGATGGTCTTCTCTGCCTCCGGGATCTTTGGCGCTGCTGCGCTGGTGACGGTGTCCTGATAGTAATGCAGGGGGTTGGACTGCACGACTTCTCCCAAGCCGCTGGGGATCCAGTTGGTCGTGTGGTCGCCTACGTTATAAGTCAAACGGTACTGGTTGTTGGGAATGAAGTCCCAGCTGCCGACCAAGGTATAGTTTTTGGTGACGCTGGCGATTTCCTGGCCCAGGTAGTCTGTGCCGCCCTGTTCTTTCCAGCCCTGGAACAGCCAGTGGCCGGGCACGCCATTCACCGTGGCGGAAACTGTCGTCTGCTGCGGCACAGAAAGTGGATAGGTCGTTCCCTCCGTTGCGGTGCCTGGGGCGGGCGCGATCTGGTCCGTGGGTTTGTTGTCGCTTTCGTCCCAGGTGTAGGTGATGGTGTAGGTCTGGGCGAAGCGGGCGTACACGGTCTGCACGCCCTGCTTGCCGACGGTGTAGGTGTAGGTCTGCTTTTGGCTGACCAGCTGGAGCTGGCCGTCGATGGTGCGGTACCAGCCCAGGAAGGCGTAGTCGGAGTTCGCCTTGGCGGTAACAGTCACCTTCTCGCCGGTGGCGGCGTCGTAGGTCTTGACTGAATCGTCACTATCGTCTTTTGTGATGGTGCCGCAATCGTCTGTGTCCGTCACGGTGTCTCCCTGCTGGAGCTGGGTCTGGAAGGTCTGCTGCCATTTCCACTGGGCCAGCAGCGCTACGCCGTTGGCGTTTAGGGTCTCGGTGGTTGTTTTGTCCCCGTCTGCATAAGCAAAGGTAAAGGTATGCTTTTCTGCATCGTAAGAGACTTTATGCTCTTCGGGCAGGACCAGCCCCCTGTTCCCGGCCCGCGCCAGCAGCCAGCCGGCAAACACCCAACCGTTCTTCTGGCTGGCGGTGGCGGCGTGGGAGGTGTATTCCGTTCGTTTGGTGTCTGCGGCGAAGCTGACCACGTCGGTTGGCTCCTTCGCATCCGGCGTATGGACGTATTTGTCACCGCCGTTGGCGTCATACGTCACGGCTGGGGACTGGACAAAAACGAGGACCACGTCCGTCGGGGCGGTGACGGTGCCAGTGTAGGTGTAAGTGGTTCCGTTCGCTCTCCACTCGCTTTTGTCCACAAACTTTGTGGAGGAACCATCCGTGCTGTGCTGGGTGATGTAGGCCCCCACGAAGGTCGTCACTCCAGAATCCGCCGTGGCCGGGGCGGTGAGGGTCATCTGCCGGTTGTTGCGGACAGGGACGGAGATGGCGTTTTTGTCTGAGAAGCTCACAGTTTTGGTCGTGCCCTGGATCTCCGCGCTGACCGTGCCTTCTCCCCCGGCGGTGGTGGTGAAGGTGACGTTGTGGTACAGGGAGAAGGTGATGTTGTCGAGCAGGTTGCCCACGGTCAGTCCACCAGATCCCGATGAGGAATAGGAGCAGAAGGCAAAGGTCGTCTCCTTCTGCCCCACCGGGACGGTGTAGCTGCACCCGATGCCGCCGCCGATGCCCTTTAGGGGATTATAGTTACGGTTGTGGGTGCCGTAGCTGCCCCAGGACTGGTTGCCCGTGGCGATGATCCAGACGCTCCAAGTCTCGGTGTAGAGGTTGGAGGGGGCGGTGCTGAAGGGGCTTTCGCTGCCGGTGTTGTTCAGGAAGCCGCCGTTTTCGTCAAACTTTTTCGAGTAGACGGTGATGCGCTGGGAGCAGCCGTCTGTTGGGACGGTCACACCCAAAGTTTTCGCATTTCTCTTGACCCAATCCGTCAGCCGCATGAACTGGTCCTGGCCGGTTTTGTCGGGTTTGGCGGGGGCGTTGTCCTGATGGGGGCCGATGATGAGGGCCATGGTGTCTGTCCCTGCACGCCCCCGGTGGGAGAGGCCCCACTCGTAGATGTGGCCGCCGACGGTGCTGACGTTCTGGTAGAGCGTGCTGACCTCATCTGCGTTCAGCTCGGCGAACTGGTTTCCGTTCGGGATACTCTTGTCACTTCCCCACAATTGGGGGGCATAGCTTCTTCCGATGTTTACACCGAATTCAATCAGGTGACCTGTTGCCGTTGTAGACCAACCGGGGACCGTTTGGGCCTCCAGCTGAGGAGCAAGCATTTTTGTCTGACCAGGCTTCTCAAAGCTGCCGTTGACGATCGCGTTGTCGACCCTGTTGGGGTCGCTGCTGGGATCTCCTTCCGCCAGGGCTGACATGGGTACCAAAGAAAGCACCATACAGAGCGTCAGCACTAGGCTCAGGAGACGTTTGGGAAGGGGATTTGCGCTCATGGGAAGGGGTGCCTCGCTTTCTTTTCTAGTTATGTTATGTGATTATAATACGTTGGAAAGAAAAATCAACCCTATTTTTCCCGTAATGATTTAAATTTTATCGATGCGCCGCCAAAATGGAGGGGATCTCGTTGAGATTCCGAATCGTATGGCGGATGGGCAGGTCCTCCGGCACCGGCAGGCCCTTGGGGTCGTACCAGCAGCAGGGGATGCCTGCCCCGCAGCCCCCGGCCATGTCGCTGGTGAGGGAGTCGCCGATGAGCAAAAGCTCCTCCTTGTCCACCGGCCCGATGGCGGAGAGCACGGCGTCGAAAAACGCCCGGCTGGGCTTTTCCGCGCCCACCACCTCAGAGATGAACACGCCGTCAAACAGCTCCCCCAAGCCGGAACGTTTCAGCTTCCGGGTCTGGGCCTGCAAGCTGCCGTTGGTGACGAGGTATTGCTTCACCTGGCCGTGCAGGTCTTTGACCAGCTCATAGCCATTGTCCAGAAAGACGATGGTGTCGCCCAGATGGTGCTGATAGGCGGCGTTGAAGGCATCGTACTCCGTGCAGGCAATGCCCTCGGCGGCAAAGAACTCCCGGAACCGGCCGGGGAGCAGCTCGGCCTTGGTCACTTTCCCCTCCTCCAACCGCCGCCACCAACGGGCGTTGAGGGCAGAGTACCGAACCAGCAGGTCGGGGGAACAGGGGCCGAGGGTGAAATCGGCAAAGGTCGTGATGAGCGCCTGGCGCTCGGCAGAGGGGAAATCTAATAATGTGTTGTCTAGATCCCAGAGCAGGGTGGTGATCATGGGGTGGCCTCCTTAAAGAACTCTGCTGGGCACTCCTCCACGGTCACGCCGGTGTAGTAGTGCTGTAAGATCTCGGAATAGGTCTTGCCTTCTTCTGCCATGGCGTCGGCGCCGTATTGGCTCATGCCCACGCCGTGGCCGAAGCCGGTGACGGAAAACGTGAAGGTACCGTCGGCGTAGGTCAGGGTGAAGGTGGCCGAGCGCAGGCCGAAGATGGTCCGGGCCTGGGCACCGGTGACGGTGACGCCGCCGATGGTGACGCTGTGGACGCTGCCGCCGGTGGTGCGCTGGGTGTCCGTGACCCAGGCGGCGGGGTCGTCGCCGAAGACGGCGTCGGGCTGGGCGGCGGAGAACTTGTCCTTGAATTCCTGGCTGGAGAAGGTCACTTGGCTCTCATAGTCGGGCACACCGTCCCCCTCCGGGGAAGTGACGCTTTGCAGGTAGGGGACACTGTTGCCCCAGACCTCCACGGCGTCCTGGGTGGCGCTGGCGGAGGAGGAGTGGAAGACGGCGTCGATAAGCTGACCATCGTAGAGGATCACTTGGTTGGCCGTGTCCGCGACGGCGGCGGTAATTTTATTGGTGTACTCGATGGCCTTGTCCCCCCAGTTGCTCTGGGCCTGGTCCTTGGCGATCCAGGCCTGGCAGCAGCGGTAGTCGGTGCAGAGGTCGGCGTCGGGGTGGTTGTTGGTTGTGCCCCGGTGGAGGGCGTAGGTCCGGGCGGCCACGGCCTGGGCTTTCAGGGCCTCTTCGTGGAACGAGGCGGGCATCTCTGCTGCCACCACGCCCCAGAGATATTGGTTCAGGTCCATCTGGGTGATCTGGCCGTCGCTGCCCTGGATCTTGAGCGTGTGTCCGCTGTCGGGCAGGGCGACCTCCTGCTGCGTCTCCACTTGCGGGTCCTGGCTCTCCTGCTTCTGGCCCTGGTGGATGAGCGCCGCCAGGACAAATACGGCGGCCGCCGCCAAGATGGCCACGCCGATGATCTTTTTCATGGTTCTACTTCCTCCTTCTGCGCCGGGGGGAGGCTGCAATAGACTGCTCCCGGCTGTGGGTCCTGCCCGCGCTGGGCGAACAATTCTTCCACCGTGACGAGCTGATAGCCCTGGGCCAGCAGTTGGTCCACCGCAGCCAGAGCCGCCGTCACGGAGGTGTCAAAAATATCGTGCATGAGAATGATGTCCCCGTCCTTCACCTGGCGCAGAATATCCGCCGTGATGCGGGACGGGGTGGGGTCTTTCCAGTCCTCGGTATCTAAGGACCAGCAGATGATGGGGGCCTTGGCCCACTGCCGCAGGGTGTCGTCCACAAAGCCGTAGGGCGGGCGGAGCATCAGGTCCACCGGCCCGACGATCTCGCGGATGGCGGCGCAGGTCTGGTCTAATTGGGATGTGATCTGGTCGGGCGTCATGCCCTTCAGGGAGACGTGGTGCCAGGTGTGCAGGCCGATCTGGTGCCCCTCGTCGGCCATGCGGCGGACGGTCTCGGCCCGGTCCGCCACCTGCTCGCCCACCAGAAAAAACGTGGCCCTTACGCCCCGCTGGGCCAGGCCGTCCAAAAGGGCGTTGGTGGTGCCCGGCCAGGGGCCGTCGTCAAAGGTCAGGGCCACATAGCTCCCGTGGGCCGCGCCGCCGACGGGCTGGCTCGTTTGGACGGGAGAGGCCGATATGGTCCAGACCGCCGTCACCGCCAGGGCCAAAGCCCAGCACAACCAAAACCCGCGTGTCCTCCGCGTTCCCATCTGCCGCGCCCCCCTCCGATCATACCGTACAGTCTATGCGCGGCGGCGGGTCCGTTAGACCCAGAGGGAGATCACGCCGCAGGAGACGGCGGTCACGATGGCCCCGGCGATGAGCACGCCGATCAGCAGGGCGGGCAGGGCTTTCCGAATGGGGATGCGGAAGATCGTTGCCACCAGCGCCCCCGTCCAGGCGCCCGTGCCGGGGAGGGGGATGGCGACTAAAATGATCAGCCCCAGGATCCGATATTTTCGGACCATGCGCCCCTTGAGATGGGCGCGGGATTCCAGGCGGTCGATCTTCTCCCCCCACCAGGGCCGCTGGCGGAGCAGGCGAAAGACCTTTCGCACGAAAAACAACAAAAAGGGCATGGGCAGCATATTGCCCACCACGGCCAGCAGAAAGACGAGATCTGCCGGCAGACCAAAGGCCAGCCCGAAGGGAATGGCACCCCGCAGCTCGACCACAGGGACCGCCGCCATGCCCAGGGTGGCAGCGCAGTGGAGTAGGTTTTCTTCCAAGATGAACTCCCTTATTCGTAATGTGTCCAGAGACGCAATACTTTTACGGTTTGTGCTTCTTGATCCACGGCATAAACCAAGCGATGCTGAAGATTGATTCGGCGAGAATAAAATCCAGACAGATTTCCTACCAACTTCTCATAAGGTGGTGGGTTTTGGAACGGATTTTCTGCGAGGATCGCCAACAGACTTTTGGCCCGTTTTTCCAATCCTGCTTGGGCAATTCTTTTTCGGTCCTTCATCGCTTGGTGAGAAAAATAAATCTGATACATGCTGCTTACCAAGGTTCACTGGGGTCATAGGGGACGCAGGTATCCAGCGGTTCCTCTGCTGCTTTCTGAATGCTCTCTACCATACCGGGAATCACGGAGAGATGAAGCGTCTCCATCATGTTCCGATAGTCTTCTTCGCTCAGCAGAACGGCATTGCCGTTCTTGGTGTTGACATTGATGACCTCTCCATAGGTGACGGCCTGATCTACAAAGGAAAAGATATTTTTCCGAAAAGAAGTGATATTCGTATTGGTCATATAGGGCACCTCCTGAATCGTTCTGTTCTATTGATAGGTACATTATAGTGTACGCCTAGAGGCGCTGTCAAGTCAAGAAAAGGGGCTGCCGCAAAAACGACAGTCCCTTTTGCAATCATGCTTCTGTTTTTTCATCCCGCAGCCTGGGGAAGGTCAAAATGGCTTTGAACAGGTCCCCGTCCACCGCCAGGGCGAAGGTCCCGTGCTGGAGCTGGGTGAGGCTCCGGGCGATGGAGAGGCCCAGGCCACTCCCCTCGGTATTCCGGGAAGCATCGCCCCGGACAAAGCGCTCCATCAGCTCATCGGCGGAGATGTTCAGCGGTTCCGCAGAGATGTTGCGGAAGGTGATGGTCACTTGCTCGTCGGTGGCCTGGCAGGTGAGATACACCCGCGTACCCGGCTGGGCGTACTTTTGGATGTTGCTGAAGAGATTCTCAAACACCCGCCACAGCAGACGGCCGTCGGCGGAGATAATGGGCGTTCCCTCCGCCGGGGTGAGGCAGAGGGCCAGCTGCTTGGCGGCCAGGCGCTCCTCATATTCCCCGGTGGTCTGGCCCAGGAAGACGTTCACGTCCGTGGGCTGGAGGTCGACGGTCAGGTTGCCTGTGGTGGCTTTGGAGGCTTCCACTAAGTCCTCCGTCAGCTTTTTCAGGCGGGCAGACTGGCGCTCCAGTACGTCCAGGTATTCCTTGGCCTTTTCGTTGGGCATCGGCTCCTGCTTGAGCAGGTCCACGTAGCTCACGATGGCGGTCAGGGGCGTTTTGATGTCGTGGGAGACATTGGTGATCAGCTCCGTTTTCATCCGCTCGCTCTTCATCTGTTCCTCCACGGCGTGCTGAATGCCCTGGCGGACGTTATTCAGGGCTTCGCCGTGGGCGCGGAAGGGGCCGTGGAGCTTTTCCAGCGGGAGCTGGTAGTTCAGGTCCCCTTGGGTCAGCTTTTGGCCGCCCGCCTGCAAGTGGATCAGCTGCAACACCAGGCGGATGAAGAAGATCAGCTCCACGACCTTCAGCAGAAGCCACAGAAGGGCCATCCCGGCGCCGTTGTTCCAAACGCCCAGCAGACACAGCAGCTCCAAAAAGCCGAAGCCCACAAACAGCAGGCCCGCCTGCCAGAAGAGGGGCAGCTTCTGCACGGCCTCCCGAATGCCCCCGCCCATCCATCGGAAGAACCGACCGAAGGGGTGGAGAATGCGGCGGAAGAGCAGGTTTTCACCCAGCGCTCCCTCCCGCCCCCGGCGGACCAGGGAGCAGAGGGTGGGAAGGAAAATCAGACTGCCCACCAGCGCCGCCGCGATCGTATTGCCCGGCATGAATTGGTAATTCAAATCGTCGGAGAGCGCCGCCGCACAGCACAGCAGGACGATCCCGGCCACGATCACCAGCAGGTCCGTGGGCACAGCCCGGTCCAGCCAGGGGCGACGGCGGCAAAGACCGGGCAGATCGCCCGCTTCGTCCGTCTCCTCCTCCACGCCCGGCCAAACGGGGTCCGGCCAGAGCAGGAAGAGCAGGCACAGCAGAGCCAGCACACCACCAAAGATCGTCCCGGCGACCAAGGTGCTGCTCTGGGCCAGCAGGGTACTCAGATTGTCCAGCGTCTCATAGGCATAGCCCTCGCTTACCATGTCAGAAAGCAGGGAGCCGGTCACTTCTACAAAGCGCTCGTCACCGTAGGTGATGCACTCAGCAACGAGACCGTAGTAGGTGCTGGACGTAGGAGACTCACTTGTACTATCCTCCGTTGAAGCAACATCATCATCCGCTGAGTATTGCTCTCGAATCTGGACATCGTCGTAGGTTTGGTAGAGCTTGTTGATATACTCCTGCATCTCCCGCTCGGTGTCAAAGGTCTGACGGACGACCTTGCTCCGCTCGCCGTTGTCCAGGCGGACATATTCTGACCAGCTGGCCTGAGCTTCGCCCTTTTGTCCACCGGAAGCGATCTCATTCCCGCTCTCATCCTGGATCACATAGAAAAAATTCGTCTTCTCGACGACATGATTCAGCGTGGACTCTTCCGGCGGGACAGATAGGTCATACGCCTGGGCTACCACGTCTTGCGTGTATTCCATCGCCAACGTTTGCGCGGCCTGCTGCCGCATCTGTTGAGAGCCATTGGTCCGGAATGCGCCGCCTTGGGCCAGGATCATCACTTGACTGCCACAGGCGGCGAGCAGGGTCAGCGACAGGACGCAGACGAGGCCCACGACGATCCTGGCCCAGGGCCGCTGGCGTAATTTCGGTTTCATGGTTTTCCCCCTTCCATCTTGTACCCCTGGCCCCAGACTACCTTAATATAACGGGGGTCGGAGGGGTCGATCTCCAATTTTTCCCGGAGGTGACGGATGTGGACGGCCACGGCGTTCTCCACCCCGAACGGCTCTTCGCCCCACACGGCGCGGTAGATGCGCTTGGGAGAGAACACGGTGCCGGGGGACCCCATGAGCAGGTGCAGGATGTCATACTCCCTGGGGGTGAGCGACACGGGGTCGCCGTCCAGGGTGACCTCCTTCGTCCGGTCGTCCAGGGCGATGCCCCCCAGCCGCAGGGCCGTGGGGCGGACGGTGCCGCCGCCCAGCTGCAAATACCGGCGAAGCTGGGACTTGACCCGCGCCAGGACCTCCACGGGGTTGAAGGGCTTGGTGACATAGTCATCCGCCCCCAGGTTCAGGCCCTGAATTTTGTCCGTGTCCTCGGATTTGGCCGTGAGCAGGATCACCGGCACGTTGGACGCCTCCCGCAGGCGGGTCAGGGCGGCGATGCCGTCCAGCTTGGGCATCATGATGTCCAGCAGGACCAGGTGGATGTCCTCCCGGCGGAGCAGGTCCAGGGCCTCCGTCCCGTCGTAGGCGGGGAAGACCTGATACCCGGCGGTGGTCAGATAGATGGTCAATGCGGACACAATGTCCTTTTCGTCGTCGCAGACTAGGATGTTGTACATGGTCGTCACCTCTTGGGTCTAGCATAGCGTTTGAGGGATTAAGATACAAGGTGGGGGAAGGTTAAGATTTTCTTAAGACGGCAGAAGCCCCCACCGCCGCAGGGGACGGTGGGAGCGGAAAACCAGAAAAGTCAAAGCGAGCAGAGCTTACTTGTATTCTGCCGCCAGCTGTTCAAATTTGTGCAGGGCACGCTGGATCTGCTCGGTCGGCACGCAGTAAGAGATGCGGACGTGGCCGGGGCAGCCGAAGCTGTCGCCGGGGACCAGGACCAGGTCATACTTCCTGGCCCGCTCGCAGAAGGCGCGGGCGTCCGGCTCTAAGCTACGGGGGAAGAGATAGAAGGCCCCGTCCGGCTGGGCGCAGATGTAGCCCATGTCCCGCAGGGCGTTGAGCAGCAGGTCGCGGTTCTTGTGATAGATCTCGATGTCTGCCGTCTGGCCGGTGCACTCCGCCGCCACCAGCTGGAAGAGGCTGGGGGCGCAGACATAGCCCAGGGCGCGGCCCGCGCCGCACACGGCGGCGTAGACGATGTCCGCATCCTCCGCCTGGGGGGGCACGAGCACATAGCCGATGCGCTGGCCGGGCAGGGAGAGGGACTTACTATACGAATAGCAGACCAGGGTGTTGGGATAGTAATTGGGCACCCAGGGCAGGGGGGTATCCCGGTAGACGATCTCCCGGTACGGCTCGTCGGAGATGAGCCAGATCGTGTGGCCGTATTCCTTCGACTTCTCCGTCAAGACCTGGGCCAGTTTTTGGATCGTGGCCTCGGAGTAGACGACGCCGGTGGGGTTGTTGGGGCTGTTGATGATGACGCCCTTGGTGTTCGGCGTGAGGGCTTGGTCAAAGGCGGCAAAGTCGATCTGGAAGTCCTCGATGTCGGCGGGGACCGTCACCAGCTCCGCCCCGGCGCTCTCCACGAAGACCTTATACTCCGGAAAATACGGCGCAAACGCAATAAAGGTATCGCCGGGGCAGGACAGGGCAGACAGGGCGCAGCACAGGGCGCCTGCGGCACCGGCGGTGAGATAGAAGTTGTCGGCAGTGTAGTTCGTACCGAAGCGGCGGTTGAGATCGTCGGCCAGCGCCCCACGGGCCTGCCCGTCGCCCTGGGCGGGGGTGTAGCCATGGAGCTTGATGGGGTCGATGGCGTCCACCAGTTTGTGGACAGCCTCGGCCACCGTGGCCGGGGCGGGGACGCTGGGGTTTCCGATGGAGAAATCGTCCACGTTCTCCGCGCCCACTTCTGCAGCTCTCGCCTGGGCAAAGGCAAAGGCCTCGCGGATCTCCGAGCGGGCCGTGCCGAGATTTAACATACGTTGGGATACGTTCGTCATAGGGTAAGTACCTCCCGTCTTGGGGTAAAATGTTGTGTGAGGTCAGTATAGCACAAATCGGGGCGGGGAACAATGAGAGAAAGGCAGTTGACATCGGATGGGGTATCGGCTATAATGAAAAAGGAGATAACCAGGATTCTCCAAAGAACTCACCAAACACGAAACCCCATCGGAAGGTTGCGACTTCCGATGGGGTTTCTGTTCCCTTTTGGTTCGTGTGTATACACGGGATGTGGGCTTAGCTCATCCCAGGCTGGCTGCCATGCGTTTTACTTCTCGTCATCGTCGTCCAGCCATTTGCAGATGTAATAGGTTACGATTCCTGCCAAAACGGAGACGAGAAAAGATACCAGGATCTCCAAGTTCCTCACCTCCCTCCACTGCGAAGGGTTCGGCAGCACGGCCAGTATACCAGAAAACAGGAAATTCGACAAGTTCTTCATTTTAGCACTCAATAAGCAAGAGTGCTAACGTTTACAATTTGGACATAAAATCCTCGAATTTTTTTCATAAAATCGCAGTAGTATAGACACCGTAGACAGGAGGTCCCCGGGAATACCTGGGGAAATGCCAAGCACTCCTGTGAATCGAGTGAAAAACAAAACGCGGGCCAGAGGCCCTGCGAGAACGTGTTTATGATAAAAAAGGAGCGGTTGCATTATGTTCGGTATGATTCCCTTTGAGCGTCACGATGACAATATGTTTGATATGTTCGATAACTTCCAGAAGAAGTTCTTCAATGATTCCAACGCCAAGCTGCCCGCCTTCCGGACGGACATCCGGGACCAGGGCGACAAGTTCCTGCTGGAGGCAGAGCTGCCCGGCTTTCAGAAGGAGGAGATCTCCCTGGAGCTGAAGGAGGGCATCCTCACCATCAGGGCAGAGCACAAGGAGAGCGAAGAGGAGCAGGCCAAGAAAGGCGAGTACGTCCGCCGGGAGCGCCGCTACGGTTCCTTCGCCCGGACCTTCGATGTCTCCGGCATCGACACGGAGAAGATCACCGCCGCCTATGACAAGGGCGTGCTGACCTTGACTCTGCCCAAGCAGACAGAAGAAGTTCCTGCCAGCCGCAGGATTGAGATCCAGTAAGACACCAAAATACAAGCATTTTGGTAAGGTTGCAGCCTGGTGGATACACCGACTGCCTTGGCACGCTCACCGTTCCGGAAACGTGCGCCTGACATTGTCTGAAGCAGGGGACGGATTCCGTCCCCTGTTCCACATTTCCATTTGATGGACCCTACTCCGAAAAGGAGGTTTTGATATGAACCAAAAAAACTTCACCCAGAAATCCCAGGAAGCCATCCAGGCTGCTCAGATGCTCTCCCGTGAATATGGCAACCCTCAGATTGAGCAGGCACATCTGCTCTACGCCCTGCTGGATCAGGAGAGCGGCCTGATCCCCCAGCTGGTCACCAGCATGGGGCCTGACCCCGCCAGCCTGAAAGCCGCCGTCAAGGCGGGGCTGCAGCGGA
>OLNF01001525.1_pt1 | contig 19608 bp, 13 predicted proteins | sample 1673061 | NCBI WGS metagenome assembly OLNF01 (sample SAMEA3136751, study PRJEB25190) | human gut metagenome
CGCCATCCGGCAGAGGGCCAGTGCGCCGCGGGGGCTGACGCCAAGCTCGACCATGGGATGGGTGCGCGTGGCTTCGGCGAGGGTCGTGACATAGTCAAAGATGCGGTCGTTGGCCTCGACGGTGCGGGCCTCCTGAATGAGCTGAAGCAATTCATCTTTGGTGACGACGGGCTGGACGCGATCCAGCGGGTTTTCGCTGTGACGGTCACGGAGAATGTTGATCTGGCTCTTGTGGTCGGGGTAGCCCATGCTGAGGCGGATGAGGAAGCGGTCGAGCTGGGAGCTGGGCAGGAGCGTTGTGCCAGCCGAGCCGGTGGGGTTCTGCGTGGCGAGGACGACGAAGGGCGTCGGCAGGTCGTAGGTTTGACCGTCGACGGTGACGCGATGCTCTTCCATCGCTTCCAGAAGGGCAGACTGCGTCTTGCTCGAGGTACGGTTGATCTCGTCGGCCAGCAGGAGATTGGTCATGATCGCACCGGGCTTGTAGACGAAGGAATCGACCGATTTATCGTACACGGAATAGCCGATGACGTCCGAAGGGACAGTGTCCGACGTGAACTGGACGCGGCGGGTGTCGAGGCCCAAAACCTTCGCGAAGGTCAGGGCGGTGGTCGTCTTGCCGACGCCGGGGACGTCCTCCATGAGGACGTGGCCCTGTGCGAGGATCGCCATGAGGATTTTCTCGACGTTCTCGTTTTTGCCGACGATGACGGACTCAATTTCCGTCAAAATGTTCTGAATTTTCTCATTCATCTTGGTGTTCTCCTTCTGGATCAGTTGGTTCAGTTGGACCAATAGGTGTATAGTAGCAGAGCGCGCAAGAGCCATTGACCATATCATGCTCTTGCGTAACGGATGCTGCGCAAATGGAGCAAGTGGCGGTGTGTGTATGCTCGTCGTTTGGCGTATAGTGGAACGTGTGGGCCGCCGTCACGGTCTTGCCGCAGACACTGCATGTGCCGGTGTGCGTGCTGCCGTCGCCATTGTCATGGAGATCTTTGAGGTTGGCAGCGCAGTCGTGCTCCGGGATGTCGGGCGCTTTGGTATGCCCACAGTCGGTGCAGACGCCGCTTTCGTCAAAGTGATGCTCTTCGACGACGGACACCGCATTACAGCTGGTGCAGAACCACTGGTGACTGTTCTCGTCTAGGGACGTCGCCTTGACCCCGCCAGTACAGGCGTCGCTGTGCTTGGCATAGCAGTCCTTGCAGCGCCATGTGCCGTAGAGCAGCGCATATTGGTGCGCAGCTTTCGTCTCCGGCAACTCCTTTTGGCAGCGGACGCAGATATGCCAATGGCTGCTTTCGTCCTTATGCCAGCTGCTGAGATCTGCCTCATGTCCCGCAGCGGGAATGGTTTCTTCCTTCGTCGCGCCGCAGTCCTCGCAGGTGAGTGTCAGCGTGACGTCCTCTTCGCATTTGGCCTGTGCCGTGGTGGACGGCCAGCGGTGCTCGCCGGTCTCCTTCGCGCCGCAGTTCTTGCAGGTGCGGACATGCTGATTTTCGTTTTCTGGGTCTGCAGTATAGCTGCCAAATTCATGGGCCTTTGCTGCGCCGATCTCTTTTCCGTTTTCATCATCGCAGATCTGGATGCAGCTGCCGTTGCCGAGATCCTTCCAATGGCTGTTGGTGTGCGGGCAGTCCTGCGTCAGGCCGCACGCAGTGCAGGCATAGGTTCCGTCCAGCTGCTTTTGGAAGGTGTGATTGACCCACCATGTCCCATTGGTACATCCAGCACAGTATCCGGCAGAGCCTTTGCCTTCGCTGCCCATCGTTGCGCCGACGTCCCAGCCGCAGGCCAGCGTATAGCGCAGCACCAGTGTGTCATGATCCTTCAGCCGCCAGTTGGACATGGACGTGCCGGGGTAGAAGGTCTCGCCGCCGATGGAATACAGCCAGCCAGAATAGATGGTAAACGCCTGTTCGCCAAGGATGCCGGAGGCTGGTGTCAGCGGGATTTTATTATTGTAGATGCAGCGCCAGAGGGCTGCCTTTTCTTCCTTATGCGCAGAGCCTTGGAAGTATTGGTCGATTGCGGTATAGACGCTCGCGGCGTCAGCACCATAGCTGCTCCAATCTCCGGAGAGCGCCTCCGCCCGATTCCCGAGGTTGTTGCCATCGTCCAGCGCACGCAGATAGAAACCAGTCTCCGGCGTCGTGCCGGAGTAGTCACAGGTGGCCCAGCCGAGGCTGGTCTTCGCTGTGCCGAAGGGTTCGCCCATATCCCGGCCCAGAATGGCCTTGAGGACAACATAGGATACCGGCTCGTCCGCGAGCACGTCATAGGAGACGGGGCCATAAGTTCCGAGGCCCACGACACTGAGGTCAATGTAGATCTGCGCCTCTCCAATCTTCTGGCCCTTCTGGACACGCTCACCGTTCAGCTTGATCTCCAATGTATTGGAGTTGCCGTAGGCATCCTCGGCATAGATTTTGAGGGTATGCACGAGCTTGTCTCCGGTTTCCGGGTTCTTGGGACGCAGCACATACTGCTGGATTGTGCCGGACATGCCGCTGGAACGAACAGTTTCGCCATCCAGCGTGACGGTCAGCTCAGTATCCGTACCGCTGGCGAGGATGTAGGTGCGCTGGCCGGTCGCTTCGTCCTCTGTCCACGCCTCCACGTTGAGATTGACGTCCGTGTCATTGGTGACAGTCATGCCATCGTCCAGATTGATCTTGATCTTGACCTCTTTATCGCCGCGATGCTTATACGGGAGATTGAATTTAAACTCATAGTTTGTTCCGTCCGCGGAGGAGGCCGCCACGGTGAAAAGGTTATTGCCCGTTTTCTTCTCGCGGAGCAGGAGCGTGATGGAGCCGTCCGGCGCAGTCAGCGTCAGACTGTTGCCATCGCCGCCGGTTTGGTAGCATTTCACAGAGGAAACGGTGACGTTCGCGGCATCCTCACCCTGAATCGAAAACTGGTAGGTCAGCAGGCCGTCTGCCAGTTGGTCGTCGTAGATGGGATTGGCATTCACGGTTTTGCTGTTTTCGCACGTCAGAACGCACGGCTTTGCCGTGCCATCCTCTGTGATCGTGTAGGACATCTGCAAAGAAACGTCGCTCTGATAGCGGAGGGTCACGGTGAAGGTGACCGGTTTGCCATTGACATCCGCCGTAACGAGGATGGTGTACGTTGTGCCGCTCTCAGAGGACTGGAGCTGATAGCTGCCCTTTTCCGTGTTCAGGGCCGTGCCGTCAATCGTCGCAGAGAGAATTTGAGCATCAGAGGCACTTTTACCTTTGAGGGCAAAGCGATAATCCAAAAGCCCATTGTCAAGCTGATTATGCTTAATCGTGAGGTTTACGCGCTTGTCTGCATCACAGAGGAGATTCTGCGCTGTAACCGGTTTCTTGTACCAAGTGAATTGTAATTGCAGGTCGAGGCCGTCTTCGTATGTCAGGACGAAATTATATCGAATCGTCTGGCCGGAGACGCGGGCGGTGACCGTGATGGAATACGTTTCGGTGTCCTGCCCGTCTGCCGGGGCCATCTGGAGTGTGCCGGACTGCGTTAAAACGCCAGTCTCGCCGTCCGTCGCGCGGTAGTCTGCGCTGACAAATTCGGCCTCTCTTGCGCTTTCACCGAGGAACGAAAAATCGTATTGGAAGAGGCCATCCTGAATGGTGTCGCCTTTGATGGTGCGGGAGACGGAGCTGTTCGCGAAGCACGTCGCTTGGGCCGGGGCGGTCAGGGTCTGCCAGTTGAGCTGCAAATCCAAATCGATGCCGGATTCAAGGCGCAGAATAAAGGTGAATTGGACGTCGGTTTTGACGGTCTCGCCCTTCTGGTTTTTCTGCGTGGCCGTGGCCTGCACGATGAAGACGTAGTTCTGAAATTCTGCGCCATCCGGGAGAGACATGGGCACGGCCCCGCGGGTGTCGATTGGAGTTTCAACTTCGTTTCCGCGCACGAAGAAGGCGCCGGTGATGACGGCGTCCTGTGCGTCAAGGCCGGTGAGGTCGAGGCTGTACGGCAGGGATCCGTTGTCGAGCTGCGCGAGCAGAACACGCTTGCCAACAGACTGGCCGGGGGCGCAGACGATGGAAGCCGCCTCTGAGCCATATTTGTACCACGTCAGGGCCGCGCCGAGGTCGAGCGGCGCGAGGGGCAGATCTTCGTCGGCTTCGCCGGTTTCACCCGCTTCTTCGCCGTCATTGCCCTGATTGGAGTCGGTGTTTGTGCCAATGTCGGCCTCGGAATAGTCCGGCTGCGTGGGCTGTTCCTGCGGAACGGTCTCCGGTTCGGTGTCCTGTCCGGCTTCGTTGTCCGCCTCGTTGGGGTCCGGCTGCTCGACGTCGCCTTGGAGGTCGCTGTCTGTATCACCGTTCGCGCCGGAGCCGGAGGTCTCTACACCATCGCCGCTTCCCGCGCCGCCGGGGGCCTTGCCCGCCTGCAAAACGGTGATCTCCTGTGGTTCGGCTTGCAATATAGGGTTGTCCGGTTCGGCTGACCGCATACCCATGAGCGGCAGGCAGATACTCAGCACGAGCGCGAGGACAAGCACGCCGCAGCCAACGGATTTGAGCCACGGATATTTCTCGAAAAGTCTGGTCATGATCTATATTTCCTCTCGAAATTGGAGAATAATTTCAAATTTTTGTGCAGTTTATTCGTACTTTTAAGGAAGTCCCTTAAACGCACGAATAAGCCGCACGGTTCCCCGCGTTTTCACGCGGGGAACCGCCCAGCTTTGGGGTGGTTACACGAGATTCAATTCAGAAAGTCGTTTTTGCATCTTACTTTGCGTACAGTTCCATGAAGCGCATGAGGATGGTCGCGACCTGCGCCCGGCTCGCGGTAGCCTTCGGGCTGAGTTTGTTGCTGCTGCCCTGAATGAGGCCATTTGCAACGGCCCAGCGCATGGCGTCGGTGGCATAGGTGCTGACCGTGTTCGCATCCGCGAAGCCGTTCAGCTCCACGGATTTGCCGACGTCGTAGCCCTTCTGCTTCGCGTAACGGAACAAGATGGCGGCCAGCTGCTCGCGGGTGATCGCGCCGGTCATGTTCGTGCCGTCCGAGATGCCGGCATCCATGGCCCACTTCTGGCCCGCGGCGTACCACGGTGTGCCGGAAGTGTTCTGCCCCTCGAGACGGGCAAGCATGGTGACGATCATGCCGCGGGTCGTGTCCGCGTTCGGGCTGAATGTCCCATTACCAGTACCATTCATGAGGCCCTTTTCGTAGGCGAACTTGACGCCGGAATAGTACCAGCTGTTCGCATTGACGTCTGCGAACGGAAGGGTTTCCCCTGCGTTCGGGTTCTGCGGGAGCTGCGCGGGCTGGCCTGCCGGGATGGGGTTCAGCTCAGACCAGCGGGCTTCGGCAGCAGTGAGCTTGTCGTAGTTTGTGACGAGCTTTTTCTGCGCGTCGGTCAGTTCGTTATAAGCATCTCTCGCTGCCTTGATCGCCGCGCCGCTGTCTTTCGTGACCGGGCCGATGGCGTCGATGGCGCTGATCACCTTCTCCGCAGCAAGGGTATCAAGTCTTGCCTTGATCGCATCTGCCTTATTCTTTTCGGCATCCGTCAGATACTGCCTGAGTTCCTCCGAATTTGCAGCATTGTTGTAAGCGTTCAGCAGCTTTTCCATCTTTGCCTGATCCGTCATACGACCGATTGCAGGAAGCGTCATGCCCTGAAGCTCCGCTTTCAGTTCATCCAGCGCATCATAGGCGTCCAGCTTGGCCAGCAGCGCATCCAGCTTCTCCTGATTCTCCACCGCAATGTTTTTTGCCGCCGCAGGATCGAGATTGTCCAGATTGTGCTTGGCATCTTCGATCTGGTCGCGATAGAGATTCCTGTTGTCATAGGACAGGGAATCCTCAGCGGGAAGGGCTGTGATCTGGTTGTTCACCTCGGAACCGCTGCCGGTGCGGCTGATAACATGCAGCGCGTACCATGTACCAGTGTAATCTCGGGCCTCTGTCCCCTGATTGTTCATGCTGGGCCATGCCGGTTCGCCGCAGCCGACGTAGATCACGTCGCCCGCCGTAACAGGGATGGATTCCGTTCTCTTGTAGAGGGCCGAACCTTCTGCTGCGCCGGTGTCCTTGACGTTGAGATACGTTCGAACAAGGTAGTTCTTGTTCGCGGCGGTCGGCGTCAAGGTGATATTGGCACTGTCGCCGTCGATGGCCAGCGTGTAATCATAGCTGCCGCCGGGAACGCCGGAGGCGAACGCACTTGTCAGATTGCCGCCCTCAACCTCAAGGGATTTCAACGTCGTGTTCGAATTGCCCCATGTACCGCCGAGGTCCTTACCAAGACCTTCAGTGGTATACATGACACGGATCACATCGCCGTCTGCCAGCTTTCCGTCCTCAACTGTAAACTCGCTGAAGGAGCGGTTAACAAAGAAGTCGTTCAGCGTACCCATCCAGCCGGATTCGTTGCCGCCGGTGAACTGCGCAAGCGTGTAAGAATTACCCGCGCCGTCTGAACCCTTGATCGATGCAAGATATGTGATTTTATAGATGTCTGTGCTGCCCGTACCTTCCCAAGTGAACTGGTTTTCCTTCAATACGCGGAGAATAACAGTCATCATGTTGTCATTCTCACCAATGGGATAGTGCGTCTTATTCACAAACGGTTTTCCGCCATTGTAGAAATACTCTGCTGCGGTCTTGTTCTCACCTGTAAGGTTCGAGCCATCGCAGGTAGTATTCTCCATGATGACATCTACATAGCCAGCGCAGCGGCCGGCATTAAAGCCGCTGCCTTCGCCCCAGCCACTGATTGTCTGATACAACGAATTGTCCGTATCAGCCGCAGCCGCTGCGAGAGCACGGATCGCTTTTGCACGAGCCTCGTTGATACCGTCAACCGTTGCGGCTTTTACGATATCGGCCTTACCGGCTTCATACGCCTGATCGATCTTCGTTCTCTTAGCCTCATCCGTAATGTCGGCATACTTGGCATACTCGGCATCGAGCATTGCAAGGGCCTTGGTTCTTGCCGCTGTCAACTCGCTGTCTGTGCCGCCAGCCGGTCCCCATGTGACGGTAATGGTCACATTGTCGAACGGCATCGTGAAGCGCAGGAACGCATCCGGAACGACCTGATTACACTGGGTAACGTCTCGGCCTTTATAAGTGGTCTTGTCATAGAAGCGCAGGCTTGCATTGGTAGCCGCGGTGTCAAGGCCGGTGACCTCAATGCTGCGGATCTCATACTGCGTTTCACCCACGGTGAAGGTCAGCTTGCCGAGCACTTGCGTCGTGTTGCTCTTGGTCGGATCCGGCACATCCATCTGGGTGCTTGCGTCGGAGATCGTCCAGCCATTGCCTGTAATCTCACCGGGGCCATCCGTCTTGCCTGCATTAATGGCTGCATCACGGCAAAGCAGATATGCGGCGTATTCCGGGCTGACACAGGCATAAATATCCTCTGTCAATGCGGTTGCTGTTCCGTTCAGGTCGGTAAACGCATAACCATTGTTTACCGTCTTCTGTGCGTTAAACGTGAACAGCTTTGCGAGCTTATTGCCGCCGCTTTGGCCATACGTGTCCTCCGTCGGCGTGTGCTCCTTCAGATAGTCGATCATATCAAGGATCGCTGTCTGTGCTTCCTTCGGAACGCCATCCGCGAACTTCTGCACAAACTGCATCTGATAGGGCACTGCGGGTCCGAGCTTCGCGTTGATGATCGCCTCATAGCGGGCCTTTTCCTTGCTGGTCAGCTCATCCTGCTGATACTTGGTCATGGCCGCATAGGCTTCTTTCAGCTGCTTGATCTTCCCCGCTGCACTCTCGTCCAGCTTGGAAACATCTTCGGGCAGCTCCGAAAGCAGTCTGCGGAACTGTGTCAGGTTGCTGCTGTTTCCGGCATCCGCGTTTGCCTGCAAGCGCTTGATCTCCTGAACAGCCGTCACCTGCGCGGTGCTGGCATCGCCGGCGTTTTCCGCCTCCTCGATACCCTTTACGCCGTCTTCATACGCCTTTTGCAGCTTCTGCCAGTTTTCGCTTGTGAAGATGCTTTCCGGGTAATTCTCGTCATTGTAGACTTCATCAAGCTCTTTCCGGAGCTGCTGCTTGAGCGCGGAAAGATCGTCCGCCTTCTTGACGTGAACCATGATCGACGGGCCGAGCGTCATGTGCCCATCCTCGTCCATGAGGAAGGCATTGATGAGCGTATAGCCCTCATAGTAGAGCGTCAGCTCCGCCTTGCCGCTTTCGTCCGTGACCGCGTAGGTGTCCGTGCTGACAGGGTTGCCAGCCACATCCGCCGTGGTTTCACCCGCTTCGCTGCGGTAGACCTTTGCGCCGGAAACGGGCGTCTGCGTGCCGGTGCGGAAGCCGGGCATCGCGCCGTCTGCCGTGACGGTGATCGTAAAGGGCTTGCCTGCCTCGACCTCAAGCGAATCCGTCGTGATCGTGGTGTAGCGGAAGGTGTCCTTTACATCGGTCAGCAGCGCGGCGTAGGTGCCGCCATCCTGACTGGAGTTCTGGATCTGCTTCGGCTGCGTCCACACCAGCGTCAGGTGGTCGCCGTCGTGCAGCTTGAGCCGGTCGAGGTTTGTACGGTCGCAATAAGAGGAGCTGTTGCTCACTTGGAAATACAGATCGCCGTTCAGATAGATCAGGGGCTGATTTACCATCTCAAATTTGTCGTGATACCCCTGGTCTGTCAGGACCGCCTGAACGCTGGTATTGGCGGCCAGCGTCAGATCCTCAGTATCCGAGAAGTTGTCTCCCCAGTGGTAACCGTGGTACACACTTGTCGCGTCCACGATAGAAAGATGCACGGTGATCGTTCCGGCCTCGGTCTCCAGTCCATAGCAGGCATATCGCAGCTCCTTGAACAGACGGATCAATTCGTTGAGCTGCTTCCGCCCGATGCCGTAATAGGACTGATAGGCGCTATTGGCTTCCAGCGCAGCATCACGCGCTTCGCGCAGCGCATTCATGCTGTCCTCTGTATAACCGATCAGGGTATCCGGGTCAAGGGTATCCGGGTCAAATTTTTTCGCCAGATACTCGATGCCGTCGTGAACCAGCTCCGCCTGCGCAAGAGAGTTTTTGCCGATGCGCGGGTCCAGCGCCGCCATGGCGCTGCGCAAATTCGCTGCCTTCTCCTGAATTTCTTTATTTGCAGAAGGCTTATTGGCGATCGTCGGTTCGCCAGCTTCGAACATACTGTCCATTAGCACATCGGCTTCGTCCTTTGCCTTGCTGAACGCAGCCCACGTTGTGGGGGTGTAGTTGCTGCTGACGTATCTCTTTGCGGCCTGTGTCGCCTCATAGAGCAGCGTCGTATTGGCGCGATCGGCATGGATTAGATTGCGGATAGCAGTTTCAAGCCTTTCCGCTGTTTTTTCGATGTCCGGCTCAGATGCGTATTTATCTGCATAGACTGTCTGTGCCGCGCTTAATGCATCCCGCATCTCATTCCAGAAGCCATTTTTACTCGCAACCTTGCCGTTCCACCGATCATTTTCATGCCAGTATGTGGTATCCTCACTTGCATCTTTCGGCGCGCTTTTTATTGCGTTGCCTAATCGCGTCTTGTCAGCTTCGCTGCTCCCCATGCTCCATGACACGAGCAAATACGCATGTGTCGTATATGGGCTTTTAATTCCATATACTAGGCGGCATAATAATAACGTATTTCCGGATTTTGAATATCCCGCCGGAAGCTTTATGTCGTTTTCGTGTGCGCTATAGTAAGCTGTTGCGGGCGTGAAAAACTCACTATCAGCATTGATTGAATTACTTGCTGCGCAACTTTTTTCCTCGTCGTCAGAAAAGAACTCCATAGTCGGGAAAGTTTTTTTCTTTCCACCAACTGTGATTTTCTCATTTGGAGCTATGGAATAGCTTTTATAGCTGCTATCAATTTGCACAAAATATACTGGTATATTGTTTATGTTATCGATTGCGGAAGTATTACTCATCAACGTGGACATTGATATAACGTAATCACCTGCCGATGCCGCCATCGCCATCGTTACCAACGAAAAAGTCAACACAAGTACCAGCAATAATGATAGAAAACGGCGTTGGAAATCCACGGGAACAAGGCCCTTGCGGGCCTTGTTCCCAAAACAATCAGTTTTTGCGTTCATTGCCTTTTATTAACCACACTTCAAGACTGTCAGGAACGGAGATCTTGTACCGCTTTGTGCAATAACCTGAATCATGTCGCCCGCACTGATATTGAATGTATAGAATGTTTCTCCATCTTCCGAAACTTCAACACCATTGACAAAGACATAATCGTCGCTTGCGGCAATACGATACTCACCAGCAGCAATTTCCGTAAAGTTGTTTGCGTTGAGCGTAATTGCTGTTGCAGAACCAGACGTCGGTGTAATTGTAATATCACTTGCCGCTGCGCCGTCGCCTTTCAGCGTTGCTCTGTGCGAACCAAGAACCTCAGTGGAGCTTTCGCCCATCATGCCATTCATCTGCATGACGCCAGTGTAAACGCGGACATAGCGGACGCTGTCAAGGACGACAGGCTTGCCGCTGTCGTCAACTGCCCACGACAGATCCATCGGGTCGCCGTTGCTGTTGTCATTGCCGGTGCGGCCCGTGGTGTACGGGTTGACCTGAACCGTCGAAAGCGTGCCGTTCGGATGGCAGTCCACATAGCCGAACAGGAAGGTGTCCGGGGCCGTGGAGTTGCTGGCCGGCATCAGGCGGACGCCGTTCATCGTCAGCTTCGCACCGACTGTGCTGCTGGCCTTCGGCGTGTAGGAAGCATATTTGTTGCGCAGTACGAGCGGCGAGATGGTGTTGACGATACCATCCAGTGCAGTATGGCCGTTCACACCGACAAAGTAGTTGTTGAGCAGCGGGAAGTAGTTGTGGCGGTGCCAGTTGTTGAACAGCACACGGCCATTGCCGTTTTCAGAAAGGCCAGTGTAGCTATACACAACGTTCTTGCCCGTCGTGCCAGACTCGCCAGTTGCAAGCGTATCATTCTCGGCAACCGGATTCGTGTAGGTAACAGAATAGTTCCAGATCGCACCGGATTTCGAAACCGTGATGGTTTTGAAGTCAGACAGAGGATGGCCTTCTTCGTCCGTCTCAGTCACCGTCTCATCAGTAGCGACCGTATAGGTCGGGGTCTGATAATGCAGGCTGCCGGCGAGTGTGTACCACGTTGAGCCATCCTGAGAGACCTGCACGCAGCCCGGTTCGGCCCATGTGCCCATGGCGTTGCCGTAGAGCGTGAAGTCTACGCCGTATGCGTTGGCCGCATCATTGAAGATACCGCCGGTGACCTTACCGGTTGCATCCTTTGCGGGCTCGCCGAAGTCCATCACGACATAGCCGCCGAATGAACCGAGGGAAACGCCGGTGCTGACATAGCCTTCCACGATACCCTTGAGCGTGTTGGCGTCCTTTTTCGTGAACGCGCCGCCCCAGCCGGAGCTGTTCGCGCCTTCGTTCACAAACTGACCAGCCGCAGGCAGGAACGCCACAAGACCGGTGCCCGCTCTCTGCGCGGTCGGGGTCGGGACGTTGATCATGCACTGGCCGCTATAGCCGGAACGCTTGATCGTGATCTCGGTCAGGTCGCCGTACAGCTCCACAACGCCGTAACCGTACTTCGCGTCCTGCGTGCCGCTGTTGTCGAAGTCAAAGATCGCGGCACGGGAGGTGGTGATGGTGTACTCGGACTGGACAAAGTCCTTGCCGGTCGAGTCGCTGAGGATCAGCGAGAACGCCTGCGGGATGTCGCGGCCCGTGTCGGCAGCAATTGTTGCCGAACGTCCGTTGCCGGAGATGGTCAGGCCCTCCGTGGCCTTAGATACCTGCACCTTCAGCTTGAGGTCATCGAAGGTGTAGGAGCTGTAGGTGTCGCCGGTGTCGATTGCGAATGCGCTCGCGCTCATCGCAAAGACCATGACGACCGCCAGAAGCAATGCTACGATTTTTCTGGTTTTCATGTGTTTGCTCTCCTTTATACTGTTTTCTTCCTCTCTGTGCCTGCGCAGTTGGAAGATGCTGCGCGGCCCGCACTTCGTTCGCGCTCCCCACCCGTGCGAAGATGGACGCGCCGATTCCTTCTATTCAACAGCGTTTCGCCGTTAAATACATGCTTGCACACCGCAGATACAGTATCGGTTCCTGTGCTCCCGCCGCCCGATGACGAAGACCACGTTTTCAGCTCCCTTGGCGCGCTCCTATCGTCGCGGCGCTTCCCCGGAAGCAGTATCCTTTCCTGCTGCAGCTATTCAGTTGTCGGCGCGTATCGCCTTATTGAGACGGGCGAAGGCCCGCTGGATTCCATATCCGTGGGGTTCCCCGGCTCTGTGTTCCCAATACAGAGCCGGGGATTTCTGCGCGTCAGGGGGACGCGCTGGCAGTTCGATCTCAGGGGGATGGGGCCGGTCTATCTGCAAATCCGCTCCCAATACGGATGTTGCAGATGCGTTAAGGCTTGTCTGCTGGAAGCTCCTCTTGACGCTCGGCCTGCCGGGCCGCGCGCTGTGCCTCCTGCTTTGCCGCTTTCTTTGCAGACTGTTCCTGCCGGAATTGCGTCAGCTGCCGCTGATATTCCGCTTGAAATTCCGCTGTCTTCCGCGGATTCACGCCATCCGCGAAGCGAACGCCCTTCCGGCGAAGGGCGTCCAGCGTCCGGCCCGTTAGCCTTTCATCCAGCCAGAGGTCGCCGCGAAAACGCCGGCCTTTGCCTTGCAGCGGGATCTTTCGCCTTTTCATTCCGCCGCACCTCCATCCTCGGAGGCTTCCGCCAAGTGGGCCGCGCGCCGCGCTTCCTTCTTCGCGGCTTTTTTCGCCGCCTGCTCAGCGTTATATTTTTCCTCCTGCACTGCCAGCTCCGTTTGATAGAGCCTCGTCTTTTCCAGCGCGATCGGGAAATATTCCATGCTGCTGTTCCACGCCCCAATGCCATCCAGTGCGTTTTTCCACGACCCGAAGCGCAGATCGATGTAGTCTCCGCCGATGATCTCTGTCCTGACCGGCGTGTGTCCCAGCGCAGCGGCGCAGTCCCGGAGGTACAGCTTGAGCTTCACCAGACTGTCATGCTGGTGGTCAAGCGCAAACTGGATGTTCTTCTGTGCGATCGCGGAGGCGGCGCTTTCCGCCAGCTTCCGTTTCAGGGCCTCGGCCTCGTGCAGAGCACGTTTCCTCTGATTCATTCCGAAGCCCTCCATACGCGGGTCTTCGGGCGATTTGATGCTGCGGGCCGCGGCGCTGCGGACGCCTTTGCAAGTGCTGCATCCACGATGCGTGCCTGTTCCTCGTAGAGATCCCGCACAATCTTCCGCTTCTCGAAGCGGAGCGGAGCATCCGGCGCTTTCTTTCCACCGGGACAGCAGTAATCCAAAGCCTCTTCCCAACCGCCGAAGCGCATGTCCAGATACTCTCCGCCGATAATTTCGCACTTTCTCGGCAAATAACCGATCTCATCCGCGCAGCGCCGCAGATATGCGGCCAGCTGCTCCAGACTGTCAGTTTGATGCTCAAGTGCGAATTGGATGTGCTTGTGCGCCAATGCGCGGTCGATGTGTGCGTAGATGAGTCGTTCGCGTTTGCCAGAGGTCTGTGTATTGCCAACCATAGAACGCCGCCTCCTGTTTTGCGGACAAAGCCGCAATGATCTTCATAAGATGAAAAAAGCACCAATCCCGCAAAGGAAATTGGTGTTTTCGCCTGAAGGCCGTGGAATATGACCGTCCCACCAGCACGACAGAACCATCCCGCCGCGCAGTTTATCCCCCCGCGTTTGGCTATGAAGATAGCAACGTATTCTGACTGGCAGGCAGGACGAGGATCGTCCACGGATCGCGGCTGCCTTCTCACAGGGGTTGGTTACCCTGCAATGACGGCCTTTCGGCCCAGCGGTTTCCCGCCTCGACGCGCTCCAACTGCGGCACAGCTCCGGATAGAGTAGGTTCCTTCCGTTTTCACCGCCAACCTGACGGAAAACACCAACCGCCAGCCCAACGGCTACACATCTTCGGATGTAGATATGAAATTGTAATGCGCAGAATCAAACTTCTGGTTTGTGGTATCCTATATTGTATGTACGGCAAAGATTTCTCTCGTAAAGTACCCAACTTTACGAAAAAACACAACTACCGGCGAAGCCGGTGGTTGTGCCTATGCGGGCATAGCGCGTGGTTTTCTTTATACAAAAAGCTAGAGCGCCTGCCACATCAGGCGCTCCAGCGATTGGATGACCAGATTTTTTGACGGGAAAACGACAGATAAAAGCCAACCGGTCGTATGGATAGGTGGGCGCAAAAGGACAGGCTAAGCACCGAGTTTTAGGAAATTGATCTGCTGGATGCAGCGTCGCTTGCTCTCAAGCGACGGATGAACGTACAATTTCAGCGTCGTTTTGATATCCGCGTGTCCCAACATTTCGCTGACGCTCTTGACATCTGCTCCGGCCTCTATGCAGCGCGTTGCAAATGTATGCCGCAGGGCGTGGAAGCCCCGGTGACGGATGCCGCAACGTTTCAGAAGCATGGTAAACTGGTACTGGCAGGCACGCGGATCTGCGGGCTGGCCAATCTTCCCGGTCATAATATAGGCGTCAGTCGGCATGTCTGCGGTGACCTTCCGCAGCAGGCGCAGTAATTCTGGATGCAGCGGCACGATCCGCTCGGAACTGTCGCTTTTGGGCCGCTGCACGAGAAGCTGTGACTTGCCATTCAGCGTAAGCCGCTGGACGGAACGGCTGATAGAAAGCGTACCAGCGAGAATGTCGATGTCTCCGGCGCGGAGCGCGCAGACCTCACCCACGCGCAGCCCAGCGTGCAGCGCCAGCATAACGGCGAGACTGATTTTCTTTGACGGCAATAGGGCTTTTCCCAACACGGTCAGCTCCGCGTGGGAAAGCACCTCGATCTTTTTCTGTGTATAGGCAGGGAGACGCGCGTTCAGCGCGTCGCAGACACAATGATATTCTGCCTGAGCAAAACGGAGGAGTGACTTTATCAGCACAGCCACGTCGCGCACGGTCTTTGCAGACAGGCCGCCTTTTCCGTCCAGCCGTCCGTGATTTTTCAAATGCCGCAGGAAGTCAGAAAGCCCTTTCGCCGTCAGCTTGGAAACAGGCGTCTGTCCGAGCTGTGGAAGAACGTGCCGTTCGATCATGAAGCGGTATCGTTCCCGCGTAGAAGTTTTAACATCCGTCTGCGCAAGATACCGCGCAAAAAGCTCTTTTACCGTCAGATCGCAGGTAACTGTCGGCTCCTTCGCCAGTGCCTGAATTGCTGCCATCTGCTTTTTCTTGACAATATCATGTGTTTTTCCATAGACAGACTTGTACTTCGCCTTGCCATCCGGCAGACGCATTGCGATATAACGCCCTTCCCAGCGGCCATCCTTGCGGCGGTAGATGTTTTCTCCGTATCTGGGCACAAGATCCACCCTTTCCTTTTTACCAGAATCACGACGGCAAATACGATGGGCATATCATCTGAAAGTGGCTGATATACATGGATACAGTCAGGCTGTGCGCGTTTTACATGAAAATATCTCCAAAAATGGTGCGCAATACGCTGAATTTGGATTGACATTTTTGTATGCTCATGTATAATATAGATAAAATAAGAGGCATTTTGGCCTTTTCATCTTCTCGTAAAGTTGGGTACTTTACGAGATTTTTTATCCTCAAATCAACCGGTCATAAAAGACTAGGACGCAAGTACAATTTTGTGTGATTTGTACCATCTCATAATATAAGACAATTCAACTACGCCATCTGCAACATAACAACGCCGAGCCGCTAACTTGTAGTTAACGGCTCGGCGTGAATTTACTTCGTTAAAATTTGATATGCGTTCTGCCTTGCTCGGGTCAAAGCCATCCGGACGCTGGCCGGGTTGATTTACAGTTCCTCCGCTAAAGCCTCATCACTTTTTCCGAGTATGTATTTCCCTTCTAACAAATGTTTACTTCGCTCATCAAGCTGTGACCAGCGACGAACCATTTCTTCAATTTCTTCCTTCGCAATCATACCGGATTCTATCTGCCTGTCTGCGCTCGCCGAATTTTCCTGCCCGCTATATTCTTCGAATGAGACCTGCGCAGATTTCTTTTGGGCACGCAGAAAATTGTATGTATTGTTTCGCGCAGCCACAACCATATAGCTCACGAGCTTCGTTTCCTCTTTCTTCCGAAGCTCAGGAATCTTATCAATCAATTTCACAAGCGTGGCCTGCAAAATATCTTCTGTATTCCATGGATTATTTAGAATCTCGTATATCTCATTATAAAGAAGCCGCTGATAACGCAGAAACAGTTCTGCCATGAACTCACGGTCGTCATCATTTTCAATGGCCAGGATGCAAAAGGGAATCAAGGATGTTCCTTCTTTCTTGGAATATGAACCATCGACGCTATTTCCATATCCATCACAGCCATACAAATCGCTTGCCTTTTCGCCAATGGAAGATGTTGCAATGACTGCACCAAATCCCCCACGGTAGTTTCATCCGTAAGAATCTGTCCAAAGACATCCGTCGAAAGTTTTGATGCTGTCCGCCCCAACAGATAATCAGTAGTGACGTGGAAGTAATTTGCAAGTGAGATCAGCTTTTCAACATCAGGAAAATGCACGCCCTTTTCATAGTTGGAGATCGTGCCGCCAGATACGAAAATCGCTCGACCCAATTCCGCTTGGGAGATGTGCTGCTCCTGACGCAGCTTCGCCAATACTTCGCCAAATTCCGACAAAATTGCGCCACCTTTCACATTTTTGAACATTATACTTTTTCTAAAAATAAAATGTGAGTTATTTTAGTTTTGCAATATTATTTGCTTAATAACAGCCAAAAATTACAGTTAAACTAATGAATTATAAAGTGTAATCTAAAACACAAGTATAAGAGCTGATCAGGTGCTGTTGCAAAACTTCATTTTCGGTGTCTTAATAATATGAACGTTTAGGAGAAGTCAGTCATGATTCAGCTAGGAAAGAAAAAAGCGCAAGATTTTATGGCAGAGCTATACCTTAAACACGAGCGTTTGATGTATTACATTGCTGGCAACTATACAAAAGACCTATTTCGGCGGGAAGACATTGTGCAGGCTGCATTGATCGCACTTATGCGAAATGAAGCGACCCTACATAGCCTGTCGGATTCTGCTCGCCTGAGCTACATAGCTTCCGCAGTTCGAAATACTGCAATCAATGCGCTGAGACGAGAGCAGCGTGAATCGGTACAGTGTGTATCAATCGAGGAAATCCCAGCAGAACTTCTCCATGCACGGGCACTGTGGCCCGAAATAAAAAACATCGAAATGGAGCACAGGCAAGAATTGCTTGCAAAATTCCAAGAGCTGCACGAGCATGATCGGCAGCTTCTATTTGGACGCTATCTGATGGATATGACAGATGCAGATTTGGCAAAGATACTCGGTTGTAAGCCATCCAGTGTGCGGATGAAACTGACACGGGCGCGCCGTGCGCTTTTAGAAAAGCTCAAGGAAGGAGGGTCAGACCATGAATGAACAGGAAGACCTTTATGCGCAGTACGAGGATGCGTTCTTTGCGCTGCTGATGAATGAAGTTGCAGAAGCAGAAGGGCAGGAGCTTCTGAAGAAGAACGAACAGCTGCTTGCGGACCCTAACGCTGCTGTGCCGGAGGCCGTCAGCAAACGCTGCCTACATACGATTGAAAAGAGCTGCCGAAAAGCTCGGTTCCAGCGCAATAAGCAGACCATGCTGCGAAAGCTCAACCGCGTTGCACTCTGGATTCTTGTTCCGCTGCTTCTATTCGCCGGCGTCTTTGCAGCCTCAGAGACCGTTCGCGTAAAAACGCTCAATTACCTGATTGAAGAATTTGATGTTGGAACAACGTTCTATTTTCAACACCACCCCAATACGGAGTCTTCACAAGAATTTCTTATTACACGTTTCTCCGAAGCGGTTCAGAAATACATCCCTAATGAATATTCTCTTACCTTCAAAAGTTCCGATGAAATATCATGTGACCTGTATTATATAAATGGCTCTGGCGAAGAGCTTACCGCTTCGGAGTATTTCTTAGAGAATATTGATGCGACCGTTATTCTGGATACGGAAAATGCCGATGTGCAGGATATCATAATTAATGGTCAAAAAGTTACAGCTATTTATAAAGAGAATTTCTACCAGATTGCGTGGCTTAACAACGACTCACAAACAATGTGTACCCTCAGTGGCAAAGACAATATAAAAGACATCATCGTCAATCTTGCGGAGAAGCTCATTTCCGCAAGTTGAGAAATATTGTTCAAGGAAGGAAAAAGAAATGAAAAAGAGAATCACAAAATTGGCTGCCATGTTACTTGCGGTTATCATGCTTCTGTCCGCTCTACCCGTTTCTGCTGCAAACTCAGAAATTTCCCTATTCCGCTATGACAACGTATACCGCATATTAGTGTCGCTGAACATTTCTGACAAGGGCCTTTCAAATTGTTATGGAAAAATCACTCTACATGCTGGTGCGAGCGTAGATATGAGTCTGATCCTGCAAAAGAGCACAGACCAGGTAAACTGGAGCGATGAAAAAACTTGGGTCGCAGATGGTTCGTATGTAGTTACCATTGACAAAGACTATTATGTGGTTTCCGGTTACTATTACAGAGTCAAGCTGAGCGGAACGGTTTATGACAGCAGCGGTGCATACTCCGAAACTGCCCTAGCATACTCCTCTGTCAAGTATTATTAAATTCAAGAATCATCCAAGCGCCCTGCGCAAATCGTGTCGCATTTCTGTCGCACTCATTTCGTGAAAATTGCGCTATAAAGGCACTTGAAATGTCGCGCTTCTCTGTGCTACCCTTACAATAGAAAAAACAGATGTTGCAGCGCATTGCTGCAGCATCTGTTTCTATATTCAGCCGCTGTTGTGGCCCGGTTTTCTCTTAGATTTGGGAGGGATGAAAAATGGACAATAAGCCCATCAATCAAGTTCTGAATCAATTAGAAAAATATCAGGAAACAACACGTCGGCTGGAACTACTGCGATATGAAATTCAACACCTTGACCGCGTCAGACCGTCAGAGGTCATCGAAATGATGACCTTTCAACAAGGAGCAGCTGACGATAGCCATGGTGTGCTTTATCCGAAAGCTGTTCCGGAAATCGCCTTATCCTATCGGCAAGTCGCAGAACGCCTAAATACTGAGGCCGCCGATGAACTATTATCTGTGTACGCCGATTTGTGCCAAACGCACGATCGGCTTTTGCATTATATCGGGCTTCTTGATCCACGTCAGCAAAGTGTGGTTCGGAAATATTATTTTGAATCCTGTACGTGGAGTGAAATTGCTGACGCACTGAAAATCACAACGCGGACGGCCCAGCGGATTCGGCAGCAAGCCGTTGAGGAGCTGGCCAACATGTATTCATTTGCCGATAATGTATTCCGCCGCTGATAAAAAGAGAAACATCTTTCAAAATAAAGTGGCGTTCTGCGCCCGCCTGCCCTTGCATCCCCCGCAGAGCTATCGTACAATAACTATACGAGTCAGCTTCTGCACCTTGAAAAGTTCATATTTTATTTCGTATGAGGAGGATTCCACTATGGAAAAGAGAGAAAACGAGACTTTGACCGCGCGGGATATCAAGCAGATTCTGAACATCAGCATCAATGCCGCGTACAATCTGATCCACAGCAAGTCATTTCCGG
>OLNF01001528.1_pt1 | contig 19577 bp, 17 predicted proteins | sample 1673061 | NCBI WGS metagenome assembly OLNF01 (sample SAMEA3136751, study PRJEB25190) | human gut metagenome
ACCATGCTGTGTACCGTCTTGCCAGAACTGAAACGCATGGAGAAATAACACTAAAAACATTCTATTTGTTGGAGAGTTCCTCCATATATAGTTCAGCTATATATGATGGATCGTTGCACCATAGCCTAGTGTTTTTATTATATAATGCCTTACCCGTTTTGGAACATAGGAAATCTGTCAACACATCCTTGCTATCTTTGCCGGTTTCTTCAGCAATCTCCTCAACCGCCATTGTTATAAGAAGGTCAATTGTGAAATCTAGCTTTTCTTTTGATATTTTTAAGAAGCTTTCTGCCTGTTCCTTTGATGAAGTCAGATAAAATCCCTGTCCGAAATCTTTTCTCTTGGAACACTTAGTAAGATCTGGCTCTTTTACTTCACAATAGCTTCCATGGTAGAGAATTAACCCATCTTTCGGTTCACGCATGAATCTTTATCCCCTTTCCATTAAGAAATTCCGTAATGTCTTCAAGGACAGCTTCATCCTGATGTTGTATCATAAAAGTTGACAGCCTATTCTCAAGGATTTGATATATAATCATAATCAATACGAGAACAGGAGAAACAACCTATGGCACAGAACCAAAAATCTTATGACAACGAATTTAAAGCACAGGCGGTAAAGCTTGCACAGGAAATTGGCGGGCATAAAGCAGCTAACGAATTAGGTATCCCTAAAGGTACTATGTACACATGGATCAAAGCATTTAAGGAAGGCCGCCTCAGTGCAAATGAAGCAGTTCATACCCCCAAGAATGCTTTATCCCTTAATGATGAGCTTATCGAACTCAGGAAACGTGTTAAAGAGCAGGATAAGGAAATACGCCGTTTAAAGGAAGAAAACGAATTTCTTGAGGAAGCAAGTGCTTTTTTCGCAGCCAGCCGTCGGAAGTCAGCAAAAAACAGAGATTAATGTTTATTGCAATCAAAACGGATGACGGCAGGATCAAGGGTAAAATTTCTTTTTATTGCAGAGCACTTCATGTTTCCAGACAGGCATTCAATAAATATCTAAAAACAAAAGCGACTCCTTGGAAATATCAGCCGTTGGCAGATGCGATGGTTGCTATTTGCCGCGAAGATGAATGCAATGATACATATGGAAGGATCCGTATGTATCAGGCGTTACAGCTCAAACAGCCGGAAGGAGTAGACATTCCTGGTGAGAGAACTGTTTATCGTGTCATGGAAGAAATTGGCCTTACTCATAAACCGAAGCGTAAGCCGAACGGTATTACCCAAGCGGATAAAGGAGCTCGGAAATCAGATGATTTAATTAAGCGGGACTTTTCAGCTGAGAGACCTCTCGAAAAATGTATTACAGATATGACTGAAATAAAGGCTTCCGATGGAAAACTGTATGTTTCAGCTATCTTTGACTGCTACGATTTAGCAGTATTAGGTCTGGCTATGGATACGAATATGAAAGCTGCCCTTTGTGAACAAACCTTAGATAATGCCTATAAAGCATATCCGATGCTCCGGGGTGCCATTCTTCACAGCGACAGAGGTACACAGTATACTAGCGAGTTGTACCGTAACGCAATCAATAAATATGGCATTCTTCAAAGTATGAACAGTGCCGGTGGCAGATGCCATGACAATGCAAGATGTGAAAGTATGTGGGCACGATTCAAAGAAGAATTACTTTATGGACGCTACGACGCCACCTTGATGACTGTAGAACAGTTAAAAACTCTTATTTGGAGATATTTTATCAGTTATTGGAATAATCGGAGGATCTGCTCTGCTAATGGTGGACTACCTCCGATGGTTAAGCGGCAACAATACTATACTTCATTACAAGAGGCAGCATAAGGTCGAACATCCTTGTGAAAAAAGTGTAAACCAATATTGACAATATCAATCAGAAGCAGATGAACTACTGGCAAAGTATGAAATGTATATATCCAGGATTCATGATATAACAAAAGAATCGGTCGAATTACAGAGAACAAAATGGAATCTGATGACGGTCGAACAATCTAAAGGTCTTGAATTCGAAACTGTATTTGCAGTTACCGGTCGAATGAGCGAAAATGAAAAGTACATTACCTATACAAGAGCTTTGAACGAATTGTATGTGTATGATGAAGAGATAAAACTTAGCGTGATTTCTATAAAAACTGGAACTAATGAGAAAGCTGACAAGAAAACTAAAGAAAAAAGTAGCCGTAAGAAGCGAGAAAAGAGAAGTTCTAAGGAAACAGTTGATACTGATCTAGAGCTATAAATATAATGAATCTGAAATCAAAATGTGTAGGAACTATATTTTTAGGCATGAAAATGGAAACGGAGGCAGTGAAATGGATATATCAAAAGTAGACTGGAAACTTTATCGTGAACGTGTCTCAGACAGGCAAGAACATTATATGGAAAAACTAACAGAAGAATATGTAAAATTACTAACTTCTCCCGGCAACGCATCAGATCATTTCTGGGAACTGGAAAAAAGAATTAAGCAGGACAAGAAACATCCCGGGATTTTAATTGAGCTTCGCAAATCTACTGCTATATGGGATATTGCATATTTTGTAAGGGATAAGGTGATTACAATGGATGAACTGGAAGGATTCAGTGAGGACTTGATTGATGCAGTAAAGTTGATTTTAAGTAGGTAATTGTTAAACGGATAATAAAGTTGAAAAGGGATGGTATGAATATGAGGGATGCTATAACACTAAATTATTATAATAGCAATGCTGCAGTTTTTTCTGAAGCTACAAAGAATGTAGATTTTTCTGAAGTTCAGCAAATATTCATAAAGCATCTCTCCACGGATGCTTCTATTTTGGATTTTGGTTGTGGATCCGGACGTGATACGAAGTATTTTCTGGATCAGGGCTATCATGTAACCGAAACAGATGGCTCAGAAGAGATATGTAAAATGGCGACTGAGTATACAGGCATCCAAGTAAAACGGATACTGTTTGAAGCGTTTGCAAGGCAGATTTCTGGACTACAGATAGAAAAAATGTGGATTACCGGAGCTGTGAGAGAAGGAAGAGGTGACGAGAGGTGGTTGAATATATTGCTTCGCAAGGCAGACATTTGCTGAATATTGAGACAAAATATTATAATAAACTGGATATCGAAGCTTTCTCTCAGATGATGAAAGATCCCTCTTATTGCTACAAGTTTTACTGGTTGGAGGCCGTGGTACATATTGTTTCAGGAGGAAAGAATGAGACAACATTTGATGAGATTATTGATGAAATGATTGCGAATGCCTGGTATTCAGTACGGGAATTTCATATTCACCTTAGTGGAATACAGGCAGATGGATTGGTCAGAGATGGTCTGGAAAGGGCAATTTTACAGCTGACAGAACTCAGTGATCTTCCGGCAAATGCATCTAAGATCGAAATAAAGAATGCTATTCGGAAACATCAGACAGATTTAAAGAAAGTAAAAGAACAGTTGACTAATATGGTGCCATATAGAGCACTGGCAGGCTTTTTTACAAAGAGTAATGAAGTACCGGACTGGGGAAGTGTCAAACGCATTACGGCGTACATTCAAAAGGTAAATGAACTGGTAACACCTTTGCCATATGTATTGGGTGAAAGCAGTAAATTAAAAAAAGAGGTGCATTTTCATCCAGACTGGGCAGCAATGATCCAGGACAATACAGTCAATATTCTTGGCTGGATTCAATATGAAAAAGTGAAATGGCTTCAAAATAATAACCCTGAAGTGCCTGGTTTGATTTATAAGCTTACTCCAGTGGATGAAAAAATGCGAAAGCTGTCAAATGTGCGGAAGTTGTGGCAGGGAATTATGGAAGTACAGGAAATAAGGGATGTTTTCACAGGACAGTTAGTAAAAGAAAAACAGTATGATATAGATCATTTCATTCCATGGTCTTTTGTAATGAATGATGAGTTGTGGAATCTGATGCCGATGGATTCTTCCTTGAATTCCTCAAAAAGCAATCGATTACCCAAGTGGAATCCATTTTTTGAAGTTTTTTCTGGAAACCAGTATCTGATGTATGAAATGATAAATGAAAAACCAGAACTTCATAAACGATTTGAAGCATGTTATCGGGATAATCTGCATTCTATCTGGGCTGGTCAGGAATTGTACCGTAAAGGTAATTCCAGAGAAGTATTTTATAACATTCTGGAAAAGAATATGATGCCGATATATGATTCGGCCAGAAGACAAGGATATGAGATCTGGAACTATGGGTAGAAGGAGAGCACAATACAATGAAATTATTGGGCTTATCTCGGAAAGAAAAAGAAACTTGAACCTCCATTGTAATCCAAGGAATTAAGCCGAATATGCAGGTTGATGACGTTCTTTTGAAGAATGCTACAGAAAGTTATGTTAGCCAGCATATTCGAATTTTGGAAGAAAGTGTTCGTCTTGTGTTAGAATCTAAAAATAAAAAAACAAGAGAAGATAGGTATGAGTTGGTATTACAACATTTTAGCGCATTGTCAAAAATCCGGAAGTATGCCCATAAAAATCAGAAAAAAAGAATTGTGGATGCACAGGATTATTTCATGATTATGAATGAACACTATAAACATCCAGAACGTATCAGAAAGCAGGAAAAGCAAAAATTGAAAAGACAGAAACGAGATTCGTTTTATGAAACATGGAATCATCAGGATTCTTTGCTTGTTTATATTGCAGGAAGTTATGATTTTCACACAGCGTATATTGGAAACAGACGCTGTATAATGCTTGCTCCAACAGAAGAACTTGCCACACTTCCGGCATTGAAAAAACAAATTGTAAAAATACAGCAGATTGATAATGTACCAGTCGTATTTGAACTTGTGTCGGTATCAAATTATCGAAGAAAAAGTCTTATAGAAAATAATATACCGTTTATTACTGATAAGCAGGTCTTTCTTCCTTTTATTGGAACAATGCTCATGGATGAGAATGAACCCGTAAAGCGAATTGAAAAATTTGTTTATTCCACGCAACAGTTGTTCTTGTTTTATCTGTACAGTAAGAAAAAGCGATTGTATATTTCAGAAGCCGGAAGAGTGCTTCCATTTACAGCAATGACCTTGACCAGAGCAGTAAAGCAGTTGGAAGCGACGGATTTATTTCTTGTAGCAAAAGACGGTGTCAATAAGTTTATTGAGTCAAAATATAAGCGAGATGAATTATTTGAAAAAGCGAAAGTATATTTGACGACTCCTGTTCGAAAAACAGGATATATAGATAAGACGCAAGTTACAGAAAATATGGTCTTTGCAGGGGAAACGGCACTTTCTGAAAAAACAATGCTAAATCCAAGTCGAGTTGTTACCTATGCAATTAGTGAGAAAGATTATGATAAAACCTTGCTGACTAATGAATTGATAGACCCGGATAAACAGGTAAGACTTGAATTATGGGCATACAACCCGAAACAATTTTCAGAGGATAACAGTGCTGATGATATTTCCATTGTTTTGTCTTTTACAGGTACAAATGACGAGAGAATTGAAGAAGCTGTAGATGAATTGCAGGAAAGAAGGTTGAAGGAGTAATGGTCAGAGTCTTGTCGATTTCCGGACTATAATCCTGCCATAAGCTTCAGAAAAAGAAAAAGCTTACATTGAAAATGATTTTGTGATAAACTGGAATTCGAATTGTCAATTTTGCAGTGTGACGGAATGTTTTACACTGTATTTATTTTTGAATTTTAGGAAGAAGAGGAACAAAATATGCCAATAGGAGTGATAATTAATGCCTTGTCAATTGCTGTCGGCGGTGTGATTGGAGCATTATTCGGGCATAAATTGCCTACGAAGCTTAACTCGGAGCTTACCAAGATTTTTGGCATTTGTTCAATGGGAATGGGTGTCAGTTCCATTGGGCTTATGAAAAATATGCCTGCCGTCATTTTTGCAGTGATTATTGGGACTGCTTTTGGTTTGGCTGTCAATTTGGGAGAAATTATTAACAATGGGGCAGCTTGCATGGAGAAACCGGTGGGAAAACTTTTTCCAAATAAAAATAAATCAATGTCCAGGGAAGAATATATGTCGATGCTTGTAACAATCATTGTGTTGTTTTGTGCCAGTGGAACAGGAATCTATGGAGCATTGGACTCTGGAATGAGCGGTGATCATACAATTTTGATTTCTAAGTCCATTCTGGATTTTTTCACTGCGATGATTTTTGGAGGAACTTTAGGCATGGTGATTGCTGTGGTTGCAATTCCGCAGTGCGTGATTTTTTTGGTAATCTTTGTAGCAGCGAAATTTATTTTCCCACTGACTACGCCGGATATGATTGCAGACTTTAAGGCATGCGGCGGTTTTTTGCTTCTTGCTACTGGTTTTCGAATTGCAAAAATTCACGATTTTCCAGTTGCAGATATGATTCCGGCTATGGTGCTTGTGATGCCGGTGAGTTGGTTCTGGGTGAATGTGATAGTACCGCTGCTATAAGGTGGTAGGGTAAAAATTGAGCAAAGATTTAAAATTAAGTAGAAATTTAAAATGAGTTGAGATTTAGAATAAGCAGACACAATTGTGCAGAAAGACAGCTAAAAGTAAGAAAATAAAACAAATAAATAGAACCTGCTCAGGCACATATTTGCTTGAGCAGGTTCTATTTTATTTTAAAAAGTTTCTTATCTAGGCCATCTGCCTTTCTTATCCATCAACGGTGCAAACGCCTGATGTGGTTCACTCTGGTACCAATAAGCAACACTTGCAACATCATCCTGTCGTTCAAACAGGCCTTTATAACATACTCCAATCTGCTGAATCGTAACTTTTAAATCTTCTTCAAAGCAAATCGGATCCATCAAATGCCAGCGATAAAAGCCTCGCATCGGTGGGCAGTCATCATTATGATAAGGATTATGCACGAGTTCATCATGTGCGGAATAATAAGGGTATCCCAAAAATGGAGAATTATAAGTCTGTTCTACCGTCTTTCCGTTTACCTGATGTGCAAAGCTCCAGGAGCCACCAAAATAGTCCTCGGTTCCGGTACCACAGATAGTTGGATATTCGTCATCTCCATCAATATAAAATTTAACTTCGCCTTCGCCCCACCAATATCTCTCAAGTGTTGTTAAAGCAAGATAGGTACCAACATAATGTCCTTTTCCTTTTACATTGTCCAGAATCACATAATCCTTTGCGAGTTCGGTAATTCTTTGACGTCTCCACTGTGCATGGAAATAAGCGGTATCTTCCGGTAACTCATCGTATAAACAGTAATCTACCTGATAGAAGAAAGCTGGAATTGGATTATCATGCTGATTTTCCAAAGTGATTTTTGCTTTCTTGTGGAATGGCATTTCAAAATAGCTGTTAAAGCCTCTGTTTGGAACAACAGAGATTGGCATAGAAGTCACAAGACATTCTCTTGCAAAACCGCAGCAGAAAAAGTCACCTAAAGGACTTTCAACAGATGGAGTTTCCTCATCGTCCCAGTACATGCGAAGCACTAAATCGCGAAGCACATAACAATCAGCGTCCGATGTTTTATTATCAACCGTAATCCAGATATGCTGGATAATACCCGGTCCATCCATTTCGGCTAATACGACCGTTTCATTTGGCATAATATCTTTTAAACATGGACTTCCTTTTCTGGAAGGACCAAGATGGCTTGCTGCCATCCCGCCCTTTCCTTTTTCACCAGTTGGATTTTCTGCATTTATCGCTCTGGATCTTCCATTTTTTAATCTAAAAATATCTGACATTATCAATTCCTCCGTTTACTGTTTTACACCGCCTGCCATGACACCTTCCATAATCTGTTTTTCAAAGATTAATACGAAGATAACGATTGGTAACAGGATAACACATCCAACGGTACTAATCAAATCCCATGGCATACTATATGAGGTTTCTCTTGGGATTGTGGTAATTGCAACACTGAGTACTTCTATTTTCTGTGCAAAAAACAATGGTGTAAACAAATCGTTAAGGCAGTTGATAAAATTAATGATTAAGATTGTTGCAATTGCCGGTTTCATTAAAGGCAGCGTGATATAGAACAGTTTCTGGAACATATTCGCGCCATCAATCTCTGCAGCTTCATCCATTGAAACTGGAATTTCACTTAAAAAGTTGCCTAAAATTAACATGGTAAATGGAATTAACGCACTTGTGTACATGATAACCAGTCCTGGGAAGGTATCAATTAATCCGAACTGTTTCATTAAATCGTATAATGGTCTTGCGGTTACGATTCCCGGAATCAAAGCAGAAGCCACGATTGCAGCATATACAAGAGTAAGTCCTTTTCCGGAATAACGAGTAAATGCATAAGCGGACATCAAACAGATTACAGTGGATAAGATTAATGAGCACACGGTAATAATTGCAGTATTTAAAATCTTTTCGCCCAGATTCATTTGTGTAAAGATCCGGATATAGTTATCCAGTGTCGGGTGCTTCGGTATATAGTGAATTGGGGAACTAAACAATTCATCTGCCGGCGAAATAGATGATGTAAAAATCCAAAGTAATGGAAGTAAAATAATAAAGGCAACGATCAAGATTAAAATCCATTTGAATACGGATGCCAAAATTCTTTTGTTTTTTGGTTTCATTTTCCACATCTCCTTCTATATTTAATCAAATTTCTTTATCGCCTTAAGCTGGATAAAGCTTAAAATAGTCATAACGATAAACAAGCAAACCGCGATTGCAGATGCATATCCAAGATTCAGGTTTGTAAAGGCTTCCTGCATGATTCGATATGCCAGTAATGATGTTGAATCGCCAGGACCTCCTGAGGTCATCGCATATACTAAGTCAAAACTTGTCAATCGCCACATAGTAAAGAAGATAGAAAGACTTAATATTGTTTTCATAATGTTTGGCAGTGTGATGGAAAAGAAGGAACGAATCGGTCCGGCTCCATCAATCTTTGCTGCTTCATAAATGTCGGCTGATAAAAACTGCAGTGCAGCAAGTACTAAAATTGCGAAGAATGGTAAATCTTTCCATAAGTCAACTGCGATAACTGCGCCCTGTGCAGAATTTGCATGCACAAGCCAGTCAAAGTGAAAGCCAGGAACAAATTTGCGGATCAAATCATTGATTAATCCGTATGCGTCGTTGAATGCCCATCTTGCAGCAAGTCCGGCTACTACCATTGGCATTGCCCATGGGATCAGCACAATGGTACGTAAGAATTTTTTACCTTTAATCTTCATGTTTAACATTAATGCAAGAATTACGCCGAGTATCAGATGAAAAAACATGGATACTACCGTAAATATTACAGTAAAGTGGATAGAAGATAATAATTTTTGGTCACTAAAGATTTTAATATAGTTTCCTAATCCAATAAACTGAAAGTCAGTTCCTTTTAACAAGCTCATATCATAAGTGCTGTTGATAAAAGTCATAATGATTGGATAAAGTGTGGTAGATGCTCGTACAATCACTACCGGAAGTACCAGAAGCCATGCGATCCATAGTCCCTTTGTCTTCTTTTTCATTGCTATTTACCTCCTGTGAAATCTCTGAGATACGATATGAACGACTTTATTTTACGACATAAGTATCAACAGACTGCTGTGCCTTTTTACAAAATTCATCGAGTGTTAATTCATCAGATACATACTGCTGGAATAAAGAACCCATATCACTGATGAATTCCATTGCCTGTGGTGCCATAGGACGTGCAAGCAACTCTGTATCCGCAACATATTCTTTTATTTCATCCAAACCTGGCAGATTCATTGCAGCCAATTCATCGCTTTCTAATACATCGGTTCTTGCCGGCAGTCTGGAAGTCATTTCGGTGTAATCCAGCTCGCCCTGTTCACTTGCAGCATATTTAAGGAATTTCTCTGCGGCTGCTTTGTTTTTGGAAGCGCTGTTCAGGACATATCCCCATGTAGACATATAAGCGGTTTTGTTCTCAAATGTTGGCATAGGGGCAATGTGCTGTTTATCCGCACCATATTTTCCGGAATCAACAAAAGTCTGGATTGCGCCTACATACATGAAGATGGAAGCGTAGTCGCCATCAAAGAATTTCTGCATCATTGGGTCATACTGATCGGCAAGCTGAGAAATCGGAGTTTCATTGTTCTTCATCATGTCGTACATGAATTTTACCGCTTCCTGTGTTTTCGGGTTGGTCCAATCATAGTAATCTCCGCCAAATAAGTTTACAAACGTTCCGATTGAGTTAAATACATAAGTTTTTTCCCATGCATCGCCATATCCGTATTTGCCGTCTGCTGAGTTTGCTTCTACATATTTCTCGAAGTCTTCTTTTGTTTTAATCTCAGTAAGACCTGCGTTTGCCATCTTTTCTTCATCTACCCAGAAAGCAAGAATATCCATAAAGCAAGGAACAGAATAGGCATTATCGCCAACCATTGTCATTTCTTTCATATATTTCTCCGGGAAATTCTTCATAACTTCCGGTGTCATAACCGTATCCTGAAGTGGCTCTAAGTATCCGGTGTTTTTAAATGCACTCATCATTTCATCATTGATTGTAATTACGTCGATGCTGTCATCGCCTGAGGAAAGGATGGTTGTGATTTTGGCCTGACGGTCGTCTGTGTTGGTTGGACACGCAATTGTTTCGATTTCCAGACCAGTTGCTTCTTCGGCTTTCTGGATATATTCATCAAATGCTTTTCCATAAGTGGTGTCCTGTGTCATTAAAGTGATTTTGTTAGAATCTTCATTTTGCTTAGCTTCTGAGCTTCCCCCTGATTTTCCGCAGCCACTACAAATGCCAACGAGCATGGTTGCTGTGAGTAATACACTAACGATTTTTTTCTTCATTTTTTTTTACCTCCAATGTTTAATAAATATAATTTTCTGTCACTGATTTTTGTTAGCTTAATCATAAAAAAATACAGGTCAAAAATAAATATATTTTTTTATGCATGATTTATATTATTTTTCGTTTTTAATGTAAATGATTGTATTTTTTGGCTTTTTTGATTAGAATTAGGCTGAAAGGAGTGATATGTGATATGCAGTTTGCTAAAAAATTAATCAATACCATCAAAGAACATTTTAGCTTAAAGCTAATTATTTGCTTTATTCTCTGTGCGATTTTTCCTCTTTTTATATTAGGAGCGATTTCTTACAAAATTTCTTATACCATAGCAAAAGACAACATGCTAAAAGAAACTAAAATAGCGTGTGAAAAAAATCAAAATCTGCTTGAAAACCGAATGGCTCAGATAGAGAGCTTAGCAGATTCGATTCATTTTAATTTATGTGTGTTATGCACAACCCCGGAACAGCCGATGTCAAAATATCTTGATACCCTTTCTTCGGTGCGAAACAATATTACTTCGATGGCGGATTCATTTAATATTTATCATGTAAATGTTTTTCTGCCGGAAGACAGCTTTGTGTCAAATGAAGGAATCACATTTTGTTCTTTATCGGAAATGAAAGATTATAAAGTACAGATAAGTGATTTCGCTAATCAGGGAATTAAACCGAAATGGCTGTTTCAGAAACAAGTGAAGTTTCCGTATATAGTAAGTAAAAACAAAAATCCTGTAGGTGTACTTTCATGTTATCGGGCTGCCAAAATTAATTCGCAACAATATTGTTTTGCGCTTCACATAACGAGTGATGAATTAAGCTACTATCTGGATGAATTTTCAAAAGAGAATCCTTCCGTTTCTTACATAATAGATACAGAAGGAACCATCTTAGCAAGTACGGATCAAACACAAATCGGTACATCTTTGACTAATGAAAAAAGGAATGCGCTTACTCAAAACAGAGAGACGTCTCATATTTCATATAATGAGTGTGAAATTATTTCAGCACCGGTACACAACCAGCTGTTTTTGATTACTGAGACACCGGATTACTATATTCGCCAAAGTGCATCGATTCTTGTAAAAATGATTTTCGTGTGTTTTATAATCGTGGTTCCGCTGACGATGTTTGCGATTATCTGGGTAGCGGAGCAAATGACAAATAAAGTCAATCGTTTGTCACATTCTATGTCTGAGCTTAAGATGGACGACGTTATAGATGCAACACAGATTAATGAGTTAGTTCCGGAAGATTCTGATCATTTAGATGAAATTGATACGCTGACGGTTACTTGTGCTAACATGATTACAGAGTTAAATGCGAGCTTTGAAAGTAATCTAAATTTAAAAATACAAGAAGAAAAATTGAACTATCAGTTGCTGCAGTCGCAAATTAATCCTCATTTTTTATATAATATTTTGGCGTCTGTGCAGAATTTATTGTCATTGGGGGAAATTAGCAAAGCAGATAAAATGCTTGCTGATTTATCACGGTTTTACAGAGGGCTGTTGCGCACCTCAAATGATTTGATTCCGATTAAAAAAGAGTTGGAAATTGCATGTTTGTACATGGAGATGGAGGCATTGTGTAAAGATAATCTGTTTGATTGGGATATAGAGCTGGAAGAAGGCATCGAAAACTTTCTTATTTGTAAATTTACCTTACAGCCGATTTTGGAGAATTCAATTCAGCACGGTTTAAAAGGCAATGGAATCCATATGCATATCCATATTTCTATCACATATGATGATGATATGATTGAAATCATAATTTCGGATGATGGAATGGGGATGTCTCCTGAGAAATTAAATGAAATTCAGGAAAGCATTGAATCCAAACAGATTCATTATGAGAAGCATTTTGGTATCAGCAATATCAATTCACGAATCTGTTCTTCCTTGCAAGGTCATGGTACACTTAGAGTAGAGAGCAATAAAGATTCAGGAACAACGATTCATATCAGAATTCCGCAGTTACTGGAGGATTAGTAATGTACAAAATTATGATTATAGATGACAATCATATCTCTGTTGATGGGATTTGTCATAATATTGGCTGGTCTGATTTAAATGCAGAAGTTGTTTGTAAAGCTTATGATGGGCAACAGGCACTTAATTATTTGCAGAATAATCCGGTAGATTTGATTATTTCAGACATTGAAATGCCGCAGTTAGATGGGTTATCGCTTGCCGAAAATGCACTGAAACTGAATTCCTCTATAAAAATTATCCTGATCAGTGCATTTGATAAATTTGAATATGCCAAACAAGCGATACGGCTGGGAGCATTTGATTATATAGAGAAGCCACTTGATTATGCTTATCTGGAAGAAATCATTCGTAATGCGCTTGATATGCTCGATAAAGAGCAGAAGAATCTTGCAATCTTAAAAAAGAGTCGTCCAATCATGGTTGACAATTTTTTCCATAAATTAATACAATCTTCAAGCGATGAAGCGCGATATACACTCTCAGATTATGCAAATTATCTTCAATTAAACTTGGAATATCATTACTATCAGGCGATTGTCATTCGAATACAAAACGCAGTAGAAATCAAAGAAAAAAACGGAATTGAAGAGTATCATATAAAGTTAATGAGCATGTCGGATACGATAAGAGAACTTTTTGATAAAAACTTTGCTTTGGTGCATACTTTGTCAACCTTTGATGAAATCGTGTTGCTGCTTGGGCATAATTATTCAAATTCAAAGTACTTCTACAGTACGTCATATGGATTGTTGACAGAGTTAATACAGATGTATAAGCATCATCTTTTTGAAGTAAATATTGGAATTGGCAGCATTGTTAAATATTTGTGGTCGTTGTCGTCTTCGTATTCAAATGCATTAAAATCACTGGAATATCGTTTTTTCTTTCCACAGAAAGATATCTTTACAATCAGTGATACAGTAGACAAAGATTATACTGTAGAGTTATATGAGGTTTCCGGAAATGAAGAACTGATCCAGCTGTTGTGTAAAAATGATTTGGATGGAGTAAAAAAATGGATTCTTTCATTTTCAGAAGAATTGACGCAAAGCTATAAAAACAAACAATTTATCTTTTTGCGTGTCTATCAGCTTTTGGGGCATTTACTGAAATTTCTTTGTGACATGGGGCTTAACATCAATGATATGGAAAAAGACATTGTTAAGACGTATCAACAGCTTGATGCATTCTCGACAAGTACAGAAATTTTCCAATGGCTGTTTCATTTATGTCAAACAATTTCGGATGAAATGAACCTTTCCACACAAAGCCATCAAGAGCATGTTTGTGCTGCAACGCTGGAATATATACAGCAGCATTATCCGGAGAACACGTTATGCTTGAACGAAATTGCGGAAAATGTACATATTAGTCCGGCGCACCTTAGTGCGCTATTTAAAAAGCAGCGCCAGCAAAATATTTCGGATGTAATTACAGACATTCGGATTGAAGCAGCGTGTAGTTTATTAAAAAATACCAGTCTTCCATTGAAAGAGATAAGTGCGAAAGTAGGCTATTCAAACCAATATTACTTTAGTTCTTGTTTCAAAAAGAAGACCGGTAAAACACCTTCTTCGTACAGATAAAAAATAATCGGCTGCTTTCTGTATTATTTTCAGGAAGCAGCCGATAGCTTTCTACTCGGAGATTATGCTTTTTATTCGGTTTTGAAACAAAAAAGTTCAAATTCTAAAGTTCGTGTAGCTACAGCATTATAGAGTAGCTGTTTTTTGAATTCGATATTCAGTAGGTGTCACCCCATAATATTTTTTAAATTGCTTACAAAAATAATCAACCGTTTCAAATCCAACGTTTTCAGCGATAACAATTACTTTTTTCTTTGTTGTAGTCAAAAGAATTGCTGCTTCCTGCAATCGATATTTTAGCAAATAATGCACCGGTGTATCATGAAGATATCTGTGAAACAAGTTTAACGCCGTGCTTTTGCTTACCATGGCCTGTTCGGCAATCTCTTCTAAAGAAAGTTTTTGGTCAAAATTTCGGTGAATGTATTGCATCATAAGTTGCAGTCGACCTTGTGATGAAACAATATTTATTTGTTTTTCTTTTGATAAATCTTCTTTTACATGGGAATAAATCAGATGCCAAAGTTCCTGTACAAGACAAGAGGTGAGTAGTTCCATTTCGCATTCTTCTATTTGGAGTGATATTATTTTTTTCATAACATGTAAAGCTTCTTTTTGCCAGGGGATTTCCGGTGAAAAAAACAAACAATCTAATGCTGATTTTTTAATGGGTTCAATGTACTTTTGATAAATTCGGCTGTTTGAAGCTGCAATAAATGTTGGAAGCAGGAGAAAATTTGGAATGACGGCTCCTTTTTCAGAATAAAAGCGATGAAGAATTCCGGAATTAACCCAGAATCCTTGTCCTTCAGTTATGGAAAACTGTTTTTCTCCTGCCCAAAATATAGCATTTCCTTTTTCAACAAACACAAATTCGAATTCGTTATGCCAGTGCCATTCGATACAATTAAAATCAAATAAAGACAGATTGTCATAATAAAAGTGAAATGGATAATCGCTACGACCATGCTGAATTGTTTCCATCATATTTTCATCTGTCAAAATTTTATTGTAGTAGGTGTTATAATCCATGTTTTTTCTCCGTATTTCTTCTCCATAATTTTTGAATTTACGATATTATACAATAAATATCCGATATATTCCAGTGAAAAAAGAGTGAGATTGTGTTATTGTACAGTAGACGTTTTTGTGAAAAAGAACGTAGAATAAAAAAATAAGCAGAAAGGAAATTTTTTAATGAAAAGCAAGTATAGAAAAACATTAATTGCCTGCTACTTAGGATTTATCACTCAGGCAATCACTGCAAACTTTGTGCCGCTGTTGTTTTTGATGTTTCACAGGACTTATCAGATTTCACTTGGTAAGATTGCTTTTATTTCAACAGTGTTCTTTTTTACACAGTTGCTTGTGGATTTGTTTTGTGCAAAGTATGTAGATAAAATTGGATATCGCAGAAGTGTTGTTGTATCTGAAGTATTGTCCGGAGTAGGTTTGATTGGGCTGGCTGTTTTACCGGAGCTGCTGCCTTCTCCTTATGTTGGAATTTTAGTCAGTGTTATGATTTATGCAATTGGAAGTGGGCTTATTGAAGTACTTGGTAGTCCAATTGTAGAAGCATGTCCGTTTGATAATAAAGAGAGTGTTATGAGTCTTTTGCACTCATTTTATTGTTGGGGTTCAGTTGGAGTAATCTTGCTCTCTACTTTATTCTTTGCAATTTTCGGAATTGAAAATTGGAAAATTCTTGCATGTATTTGGGCAGTGATTCCATTGTATAATATCTTTAATTTTCTTTCTTGTCCGATTGAATCTTTGACGGAAGAAGGAGAAGGTATGAGTATCAGCCAATTGTTCCAAATCCCTATTTTTTGGATCGCAATTATTCTTATGGTTTGTGCCGGAGCAAGTGAAATTTCTATGGCACAGTGGGCATCTGCTTATGCAGAGTCCGCACTTAATATTCCAAAGAGTCTCGGAGATATTGTAGGACCGTGTCTGTTTGCAGTCATGATGGGAATTAGTCGTTCATTTTATGGAAAATACGGTGAAAAATTAGATCTGATAAAATTTATGATTGGTTCAGGAGTGCTTTGTCTTGTTTGCTATTTGCTTGCAGCATTAGGTCCATTTCCGATTTTAAATCTTGCAGGTTGTATCGTATGTGGCTTTTCAGTCGGAATTATGTGGCCGGGAACAATTAGTATTACTTCCGGTAAAATTCCGCTTGGAGGAACTGCTATGTTTGCATTACTTGCAATGGCAGGTGATTTGGGTGGCTCCATTGGACCTGGTGTGATTGGGGTTGTGACTCAGAATGCAAATGATAACCTGAAAGCCGGCATGCTGGCTGCCTGTGTCTTTCCGGTAGTTCTGATTTTATCGGTTCTTTTTATTAGAAAAAAAAGAGCTGAAATTAAGCCAATAAATCAAAAAACAGAATCTTTTTTATAGGATAAAGTTTGAGGTGCTCGCAAAAAGCGGCACCTCTTTTTGCATTACATTATTTTGTTTTGATAGGATTCTGAATTTGTTTGATATAATTCCGAAAACAGACTATACTTAGGATAATAAGGTTTGCGTTTGCAAGGTAAATAAGCCAAAGTACGACAAACGAAAGGATGTCATGCGGCTTGTGGTATTTTGCAAATGTCTATAGATACCCATGGTAGAAAGGAAACGTTTATGGAGCATTTGCGTTGTGTAGTAGAGCGAATTACATATCAAAATACAGAGAATGGCTACACAGTTTTGAAATGTGCTGTGAAAAATTATAATGACCTTGTAACTGTGGTTGGCACAATGCCGGATACTCATGTTGGTTCCGTATTATCGCTCGACGGTATGTGGAAGATGGATGCCAAATATGGACGGCAGTTTTCTGTACAGAAATTTGAAGAAACCCTTCCTGCAACCGTATATGGAATAGAAAAATATCTGGGTTCTGGTTTAGTTAAGGGTGTTGGACCGAAGTTTGCAAAGAGAATCGTGGAAAAATTTGGAGAAGATACCTTAGATATCATAGAAGAGACACCGGACGAACTGCTGAAAGTGCCGGGAATAGGAAAAGTCAGAGTGGATCGGATAAAAACGAGCTGGCAGGAACAAAAAGAAATCAAGAATATTATGCTGTTTCTGCAAGGTCATGAGGTCAGCACTTCTCATGCAACGAAAATTTTTAGAACATATGGAAGTGAGAGCATTGCAATTGTAAAAGAAAATCCGTATCGGCTGGCAGATGATATCTGGGGCATTGGATTTAAGACAGCGGATTCGATTGCGCAAAAGATGGGAATTGAGAAAGGAAAATTTGTCCGACTGCGCAGTGGTATTTTTTATACCTTAAATAAACTTGCAGAGTTGGGGCACTGTTATGCTACAAGAGAACAGTTGATTGAAAAAGCCAGTGTCCTTCTGGAAGTAGAACAGCCGGAACTGGAGATTACATTAGACGAAATGCTCCGTACGAATGATATCATTCGAGATGTGTTTGAAGAAAAGTTTGAAGAAAAGGAAGCGATATATCTTCCACCTTATTATTTTTCGGAAAGTGGATGTGCAAAGAGACTGGTTCATTTGATGTCAGGCAGACAAAAAAAGTGTGAGAATCCGGAAAAAATTTTGGAGAAAGTGGCACAATCATCTCAAATTACTTATGATGAAATTCAGTGGCAGGCGGTGAAAACAGCCATTTCATCTAAAGTTATGGTGCTGACCGGCGGACCGGGAACCGGTAAGACAACGACAACATTAGGAATTATTTCCGCATACAAACAGGCAGGGTGTGAGATTATTTTGGCTGCGCCCACAGGAAGAGCCGCAAAGCGAATGTCCGAAGCAACGGGCATGGAGGCAAAGACCATTCACCGACTGCTGGAATATAAGCCACCGGAAGGCTATCAGAAAAATGAAGACCAGCCGTTGGAAGGGGATGTTTTGATTTTAGATGAGTGTTCTATGATTGATATCATGCTCATGTACAATCTTTTAAAAGCGATGCCGGAGCAGATGTCTTTGATTTTGGTTGGAGATATTGACCAGCTTCCAAGTGTAGGAGCAGGTAATGTCTTAAGGGATATTATTGATTCGGGACAAGTTCCGGTGGTACGTCTTAACCGGATTTTCCGTCAGGCACAGGGAAGTCGGATTATTATGAATGCACATCGAATCAACAAAGGGGAAGGGATTGATATGCGTGGCGGAAAAGATGCAGATTTTTTCTTTGCGCCAAAAGAAAGTAATCAGGATGTCGTAAATACGATTGTCCAATATTGTAAGACAAACCTGCCGCGATATTATCATGTAGATCCTTTGCAGGACATTCAGGTATTGACTCCGATGCAGAGAGGAGAATGTGGAGCGATTAATCTGAATCAGGTACTGCAAGAAGCGATGAATCCATCAAAAATCTTTTTGAGAAGGGGTGGAACGCAGTATCGGCTGAATGATAAAGTTATGCAAATTCGAAATGACTATGAGAAAGAAGTATTTAATGGAGATATCGGTACAATTACAAAAGTAGACATGGAAGAGCGGGAGTTGACCGTTTTATTTGAAACAAGGGAAGTTGTTTATGATGTGACAGAACTGGATGAACTGATGCTTGCTTACGCAGTTACAATTCATAAATCACAGGGAAGTGAATATCCGATAGTCGTCATGCCATTTACGATGAGCCATTTTGTGATGTTACAGAGAAATCTTCTCTATACAGGAGTGACCAGAGCGAAAAAAATTTTGGTACTGGTTGGTGAAAAGAAAGCAATTTATTATGCGATAAGAAATGAAACGACGACCAGAAGAAATACCTGTCTGGCAAGGCGTTTACAGTCAGATAGTGAAGAATCAGAGGAAGTAAAAGTACTGCGTTCATGAGCAAGTAGCGAAATGGATTGTGAAAGTCTGCTTTACAGAAATTTCAGAAAGGAGAATTTCGGATGATTTACATTACAGGAGATTGTCATCGTGAATACAGGAGATTTAATACTCAAAATTTTCCGGAACAAAAAGAAATGACCAAAGAGGATTATGTGATTGTCTGTGGGGATTTTGGCGGAGTATGGAGTTTTGAAAAAGAAGATAAAGAAGAAAAACATCTGCTCGACTGGCTGGAAGAAAAACCATTTACGACGCTGTACGTGGATGGGAACCACGAAAATTTTGATCGGCTTTATGGATATCCGATTGAAAACTGGCAGGGTGGAAAAGTGCATAAAATCAGACCATCGGTATTGCATTTAATGCGTGGACAGGTCTTTGAAATCTGTAATAGAAGTATTTTTACCTTTGGCGGAGCAAGC
>OLNF01001536.1_pt1 | contig 19500 bp, 11 predicted proteins | sample 1673061 | NCBI WGS metagenome assembly OLNF01 (sample SAMEA3136751, study PRJEB25190) | human gut metagenome
AACTAACAAAGCATGGGCTGAAAAGCTGCTTCCCGCAAATGCCCCGGAAGAATGCCATATGCCTCATAAATAAAAGACCGCCATCTCTCTGAGCATCAGCGCGCTTCGAGATGGCGGCCTTTTATACGTGGGGAGGTTTGACGCTTACAGAAGCTCTACGAGTCAAATCAAGGGGGGTGCCTTTGACTGTTGCGACGGGGCTTCGGGCGGCAAGGGTCATCCGCACGTACATTCCGTAACACGGTACAAAATCACAAAAGTAAGACCGCCTGCTGTGCAAGCACAGCAGGCGGCCCTGGTGAGAACCTCCGTCTCAGGAAAGAGAAAAGAAAGAGAGAGAAAGAATGGATTCACGGATGCGGTCTCAGAGGACAGTAAAGAAGCCGCCGTCCACGTTGATGTCCACGCCGTTGAGATAATCGGATGCCTTGGACGCCAGGAACACCATCGTGCCCATCAGGTCGTCCAGCTCGCCCCAGCGGCCCGCCGCGATCCGGTTCGTGATCTTGTTGTAGAACGCCGGGTCCTTGCGCAGCTCGGCATTGACCTCGGTGGCGAGGAAACCGGGGCAGATTGCATTGGTCTGGATGTTATAGCGGCCCAGCTCGTTGGAGAAGTTTCGCGTAATGCCGATGACGCCGTGCTTTGCCGCGGTATAGGGCGGGCACTTGCCGTCGGAGGTGTAGCTCAGCGCGGAACCGATGTTGATGATCTTACCACCGCCCTGGGCCTTCATGATATGCGCCACTTCCTTGGACATGAAATAGACCGCGTTGAAGTCCAGGTCAATGCACATGTTCCAGTACTTGTCGGGATAATCGTCAAAATCGTGGAACGCGCTCGCGCCCGCGTTGTTAACCAGAATGTCGATGCGGCCATACTGCTTCATACATTCTTCCACGCACGCCTTGCGATAATCCTCCTTGGTCAGGTCGCCGCGCAGGAAATGCACACGGCGGCCTTCTTTTTCGATGAGTGCCTTGATCTCCGAGACATCCTCGGTGAAGTGCGGGATAAACAGGTCTGCGCCGGCCTTGGCGAATGCCACGGCGTAGGCCATGCCGAGGCCCTGATTCGCGCCGGTGACCATCGCCACCTTGCCATCCAGACGGAACCAGTCCATGCTGAAGCGTTCCAGCGGATTAGACATAGAATTACCTTCCTTTCGTAACGAAGATGGGAGTGGTTTACTTACCGAGCTGAAGCATCTTGGTCAGGACATTGACGATGCCGTCGCGGTCCATGCCGTAGTAGTGATAGATCTCATCGGGCGTGCCGAGCACCGCGAACTCGTCCGGCATGCCGATGCGCTTGAAGCTGCCCTTATAGCCCGCCTCGCAGAGCACCTCGGCCACAGCGCTGCCAAGACCGCCGTTGATCGAATGATCCTCGATGGTGACCACATTGCCGGTCTTCTGCGCGACGCGCAGAATGGCGTCGGCATCGAGCGGTTTGATCGTATGCATATCCAGCACGCCGACCGACACGCCGTATTTTTCCTTAAGCATCTTCGAGGCCATCAGGCCCTCGTAGATGTTGGTGCCACAGGAGATGATATAGGCATCTGTGCCCTCGAGCGTCTCGATGGCCTTGCCGATGACCAGCTCATAGTCGTCATGGTAGACAACCGGAGAACCGGCGCGGTCGATGCGGATGATCATCGGGCCTTCGAAGTCCATCGACTGTCGGATGAACTTGCAGCACTGCGGCGCATCCGCCGGTGCAACGACTGTCAGATTCGGGATCGCGCGGTAGAGCGCGAGGTCGGCGATGTCGTTGTGCGTCGGGCCGCCACCGGCGGTCACGCCCGCGTGCGTGCCGATCAGGCGGACCTTCACGTCGTTGTACGCGATATCCGTGTGGATCTGATCCGCCGCGCGCAGAGGCAGGAACGGGCCGAACACCTGCGAGAAGACCGTGCAGCCTGCCAGCGCCAGACCGGCAGACGCGCCAACCTGATCCGGCTCCGCAATGCCCATGTTGAAGCAGCGCTCCGGGAATTCACGCAGCAGCTTGCCGGCCGAAGACGACGGCGCGACATTGTCAGAGTAGGTGAACACGAAATCCAGCCCTTCGCAGGCCATCTTGTAAAGCTCTTCGCCATACGCCTCGCGGGCGCTGGAGAGCATCATATCAAAATCAAACGTATTTCCCATAATCGATCACGCCTTTCTCATCTTTGCCACATCAGCCAGAGCGATCTTAAGGTCCTCGTCGCCGATGCCGCCGCCGTGCCACTTGTGGTTGCCTTCCATAAAGCTGACGCCCTTGCCCTTGACGGTGTTTGAAATGATGAATGTCGGGGCGGAGCGCTTTTCATAGTCGCGCTCCGGCAGCTGCTCCAGCGCCGCGCAGACCTGCGCCATATCGTTGCCGTCTTCGATGTTGATGACGTTCCAACCGAATGCGCGAACCTTGTCAGCCACAGGGTCGATGTTCATAATCTGCTCCGTTGGACCGGTCATCTGGAGCTGGTTCTTGTCCAGGATGCAGACCAGGTTGTTCAGCTTATAGTGCGCACCGGCCATCAGAGCCTCCCAGTTGGTGCCTTCATCGAATTCACCGTCGCCGATCATGACAAACACGCGATAATTCTCCTTGCGGACGCGCGCGCCCATCGCATAGCCGACCGCGATCGGCAGGCCGTGACCCAGAGAACCGGCCGAAACCTCGATCTGCGGGCACTTTTTGCGGTTGGAGTGCATGCCGAACTTGTACTGGTCGAGATTCTCAAAGTGCTCGACCATGTAATCCTGCGTATAGGCGCCCTGATCGGAGAAGATGGTGTAGAGCGTCTCGGAGCAGTGGGCCTTGGAGAGGATGAAGCGGTCGCGGCCCTCCTGCTTGGGGTTCAGCACGTCGAAGTTCAGATACTTATAATAGAGGGCCACCGCCATCTCCACGATCGAGAGCTCACCGCCGAGGTGGCCCATGCCGATGCGGTGGATAAAGTTCAGAAGATTGCTGCGGATGTCGACGCACTTGTCCTCAAGCTGCGCGACGGTCTGTAATTTTTCACTCATTTTGGCTCATCCTTTCTGGAAACGGCTCATTCGCCATCGAACTTGTTGCAGCGGATCAGAATCTTCGGATACTTGCTCGTCAGGTGCATCTCGAACGCAGCCTTCACGTCGTCGATGTCGTACACCTGCTCGTCGCTGGTAAACGCGGACAGATCGACGTATTTCAGATATTCCGCCGTCCGCTCGAAGTTGAAGTGCGAGCAGTACATGCCTGTGATGTTCACCTGCCGCATGTAGCAGTACTCGAACAAATTCAGCGGCATCTCATAGTTGACCGGATACTGCGCCACATACAGGATGTTGGCATATTTTGCGGCGCATTTGAGGACCGACGTTGCGGCGCTCGGTACGGCGGAGCATTCAAGGATGACATCATAACCGATGCCGTTCGTGATCTCCATGGCCCGCTCGTACAGATCCTCAGTGATCGGGTTGACAATGTGCTCCACACCAATCTTCTTTGCGATCTCGCACCGGTTCGCTACCGGCTCCGACAGCGTCAGCTCCGCCGCGCCGTACTTGGCCGCGAGCTGCGCGCAGAGCAAACCGATCGGTCCGCCGCCGGAGACGAGCACCCGCTTGCCGACCAGCATGCCGATTTTGTCCATTGCACGCACCGCGATCGACAGCGGTTCCATCAGGCTGCCTTCGCGGAGGCTCACGCCGTCGGGCAGCTTGCAGACCTGCGCCTCGTTCCAGACGACATATTCCGCCATGCAGGGCTGGTTGCTCACGCCGGTGCAGTATTCCGGATGGCCGATCGAGCACTGATAGCACTTGCCGCAGTAGCCGAGGAAGTTGCCGCCGACGCGGTCGCCGACCTTCAGGCCCTTGGCTGTGGCGTTCTTGCCGAGCCGCTCGATCACGCCGGACATCTCATGGCCGATGCCGAACGGCGCGTCCTCCGGCTTGTTGAAGCAGCCGTCCACGACGTGCGGGTCGCTGCCACAGATGCCGCAGTATGCGACTTTGATTAAAACATCGTCATCGCCCAGTTCCTTGACCGGCAGGTCGAGCACGTCGACCGTGCCGCGGGTCTCGGGATTGGGATCTTTCATGTTGCCAACGCGCGTTGCGCAGACTACCTTTGCCATATTGATTCGCTCCTTTTCTGAAATATCAACGGTGAAAACTCTTTGGGATCTCCGGTCAGATCCGCAGCGGATCTGACCGGAGAGCTCGGTTATTTACTTGCTTGCCGCTTCTTTCGCAGCATTGCGCTCCGCAATCTCCTGCTGGATCTGGCGGATCTTCTCTTCATTCAGGCGGTAGAAGCAGCCATAGACGACCATCGCGATCACAACAGCCGCCAGCGGCAGCAGCGTGGTCATATTGCGGATGGCAGTTAGTGTGGCCTCGTTCTGGGCCTGATTGGCGACATAGCCCGTAGCTTCCAGAACTGCGGTCGGCAGCGAGCCGCCGATGACCATCGAGAACTTGATGCCGAGGCCGATCAGCGTCATGACGATGGCCGTATAGCGCTTGCCGGTTTTCCAGTCGGCGTATTCGACCGGGTCGGTGATGACGGACCAGACGATGCCCATCAAAACGCCGTAGCCAAAGCCGGTGATCGCGCGGGCGACCATCATGCCGGTGATCGCCGTGGCCGGCATGAAGTAGAGCACGAGACAGCCGAGGCCCGCAACGCCAAGACCGAACATGACCGTGCCTTTCTTATGCAGATGCTTTGTCAGGAACGGGACGCACGGGACGCCGACGACCGAGAAGAGCATCATAATCATCGAGAACCAGGAGAGCATGTCGCCGCGGTTGGCGTAATAGTTGATGTAATACGCGCCCATCGTCGCCTGCACCTGGCTCATCGTGTAAACGCCGAGGAAGAGGATGAATGTGACAAAGACCGGGCCGACACGGAACAGCAGATAGAACACGTCCTTGATGCCGGCCTTTTCGTCCTTGGCGACCGGCTGCGGCGGGATGCGCTCGACGATCTGTTTTGAACCCCACAGCAGGATGGCCACCATGATGACCGCCATGATGATGGTCGTGACCATGTAGCCCTGCGCCAGCGTCATGTGCTTGCTCAGTGCACCGGACAGCTCCGGCAGCATAATCGCGCAGACAACGCCGCCGGCCTGGGCCAGCGTCATGCGGACGGACTGGAGACGGGTGCGCTCGTTCTGGTCGTTGGTCATCAGCGTCGCCACGGAGATGTACGGCTGGATGATGAACGTGTAGAGCATGTTCAGCAGGTTGTAGCCAACGACGGCCCAGACGACCTTCAGCGCGTAGCTGAACTGCGGGGTGGTGTAGGTCATGATGGCGGCCAGACCGAACGGGATGGCACCCCAGCGGATGTAGACCCAATACTTGCCCTTCTTCGGCTGGTGACGCTCACAATAGGTGCCCATCATCGGGTCGTTGATGGCGTCCCAGATCCGGGAGAGTGCGAAGATGATGGCCACATGACCGGGTTTCAGGCCGAAGATGTCGGTGTAGAAATAGCTGATGTAGAGCGCGATGCACTGGAACACGAGATTCATTGCGAAGTCGATCGAGCTGTAGCCGAGGACCTCTTTGCCGGGGATCTTGTAATACCCGTACTGCGGGGATGTCTTGATCCAGCTGGATGGATCTTTCGGATTCTTGCTCATGTACGTTTTACCTCCTCTATTCTTTCGCGGGGTCTCTTTCCGATTCCGCTGACCCCTTCCGGTGATTTCATTATAGCGAAGGAAAACCGCCGCCGGCAATCGCGAAAAGAGACATAAACATCAAAAAATGTGTCCTTGAAAACTCTACATTTGTGCATCTCGCCAGCATCGTTCGCAGTGAACTGTCAGTTTTGCACAATTACATTCTCAAAATATCGATAAATCATGCTGAATATACCAATTTCGGACATCTCAGGCGAAAATTCTGTCCTTTTTCGACATTATTTCAGAAAAAGCAGTTTCTTTTGCCATTCTTTCGTGATACAATGAAAGCAGCGCATCCGGCCGCTCAGGCCGATGTTTTTCACCGAAAAAACAGAATAAGGATGTGAGAAGAGATGCAGTATCACCAGAAGCAATACCCATTTTATAATCCAGAGCTGATCCGGATGTCGATGGGTTCCAGCGATTTCACGGTCAACTATGTGGAGCTGCTGGACGAAAGCTGCGTTGAATTTCGGCATGTTCACGACGACAGCTATGAGATCTACTACTGTCTGGAGGGCACGCAGAACTTTTGGGTCGGCAACGAGCGCCTCACGCTGACCGGCGGGATGTTCCTCCTGCTCGCGCCTGGGGTCCACCACTATACGATCTACGAACCGCAGATTCCCAAGCGCTATGCGGTTTTCGTCTTCAGTCCCTCCGCCGCCACTGCCTCCCGCGGGAAGTGCAGGTGCGCCGAAGCTGAGGACAATTTTGTAACCGAGGCCCTCAGCCAGCTCGAAGGCCGCGGCTATTTTATCGGCAAGGAGCAGTTCGGGAGCCGCGCTGTGCTCAGCACGCTCCATCAGGAGATCGTCCATCCCTCCGCCGGGCACAGCCTGATGGTCAACGCACTCTATCAGCAATATCTCATCACGATTCTCCGCTGCATCCTGGGCGGCGCGGCACAGCCGCAACAGCCGGAACCCGCCAAGATCAACCTCTCCATCGCGATCACCAAATACATGCATGCCAATTACCACAAAAACATCTCCGTTCAGGACATCGCCGACACATTCTACATCTCCCCGCGCCACGTCAACCGCGTGTTTGAAGACTATTTCGGCCAGAGCTTCAAGCGCACGCTGAACATCTACCGGCTGAATTACGCGAAAAACTACCTGCTTGACACCGATTATTCCACTGAAAAGATCGCCGCGCTCGTCGGCCTCTCCTCGCCGAAGATGCTCTACCAGCTCTTCCGCGAGATCGAGGGCATGACACTCGGCGAGTTCCGTGCCCAGTACGGCAAACGATCCACAGAGAAATAGTGGTGAAGTGCAAAAAGGAGACCGTCCGCAGACGGTCTCCTCTTTCATTTTACTCCATTTTCAGCACAGCTTTGATGCAGGCGCCGCCATGCGACTCGGCGAACGCTTCGTTGATCTGCTCAAACGGATAGAACCGGATCAGACGGTCGAACGGGAATTTCCCCGCCCGGTAATAGTCCAGCAGCTTCGGAATGAACAGCTTCGGGATCGAATCGCCCTCGACAATGCCGATCAGCGTCTTTGCGTCGCCCATCAGCTCGTTCTGGATGTTGAAGGTGACGTCGCCCGTCGCGCCGAGGACGACGGCCGTGCCCATGAAGCGGACGCTGGCCAGTGCCTTTTTCACGAAGTCCGCAACGCCCGACGTGTCGATCGCATAGTCGCAGCCGCCGTCTGTAATCTCGTTGCGGATGGTGCCGACAATGTCCTGCACCTCTTTGCGGTTGATCGTGTGCGTTGCGCCCAGCTCTTTCGCCAGCTCGAGGCTCTTCGGGTTGCCGCCGACGGCGATGATCTTCTCGCAGCCCGCAATCTTCGCGGCCATGATCGCGCTCATGCCGACCGTTCCGCAGCCGAACACCGCGATGGACGAGCCGAACTCCGGCCGCAGCCGGTTCAATACTGCGCCCGCACCGGTCTGGATGCCGCAGCCCATCGGGCCGACGAGCGCCAGATCAATGTCGTCATACGGAACCTTGACCGCAGCGGCTTCGTTGACGACCGCGTGTGTGGCAAAGGTCGACTGGCCGAAGAACGTGGACACCGGCGTCCCGTCCGGCAGCGACAGGCGCGTGGTGCCGTCCGGCTGGACGCCGCCAAAGTTGATCTCATTGAAATGGATGCAGGCGTTCGGATGCGCCGTGCGGCAGTTGCGGCAGGTGCAGCAGTGGCCGAACGAAATGCCGACCTTGTCGCCCACCTGGAACTCCGTCACCTCCGGGCCGACGGCCTCCACGATGCCGCAGCCCTCATGGCCCAGCACCGCGGGCAGCGGAACGGGGATAAATTGCTGCTGCACGGCTTCATCCGTGTGGCAGACGCCGCAGGCGACGATTTTGACGAGAATTTCATGCTTCTGCGGCGGAGCAAGCTCCACCTCTTCGATGACAAACGGTGCACCCTTCTCATGGGTAACAGCTGCTTTGATCTTCATAATATCCCTCCTGTATCGTTCTGTTTGGCTCAAATATCCAGTGCGATGGAATATCCCATTCCGACCGCATCGACCACGCGCCCGGTCTGGATGCAGTCACCCACCTGGAACACACGCGGCGCTGTATTGTAGAACGCATCCACCGCCGCCCGATCCGGCTTCATGCCCGCCGCAAGCAGGATCGTATCCGCCTCGACCAGCACTTCCCCGTCCGGCCCCGCGCAGAGCACGCCCTGTTCCGTGATGGCCTTTGCCGTTGTCCGTGTCCTGATCTGGATGCGGCTGCCATCGATGTAGATCTTCATCGCGTTGCGGTGCATGAAGTAGGCGTCCGCGGCCCAATCGTCCTTCATCTCCAGCACGGTCACGTCCTTGCCGAGGCCATCGAGATAGATGGCGCACTCGGTACCGACCAGACCTCCGCCCAGAATCACGACCTTCTGCCCAAGCGCAGGTTCCGGCTGGTGCAGCGCCTCCAGCCCGACGACATTTTTTCCGTCAATGCCGGGGATCGGTGGGACGATCGGCTGTGCGCCCACGGCCACGATCACCACGTCCGCGCCCAGCGCCTCCGCCTGCTCCGGCGTCAGCGCCGTGTTCAGGCGCACGTCGACGCCCGCCTTCTGCAGCCGCCCCTCGAGCACCTTGACAAAATTGTACATATCCTGCTTGAACGGAATATACTGCTCCGAACACAGCTGCCCGCCGAGCCTCCCGCTCTTTTCATAGAGCGTGACGCTGTGGCCGCGCTGCGCAGCGACGATGGCCGCCTCCATGCCGCCGGGGCCACCGCCCACGACCACAACCTTCTTCGGCGTCGTTGCGGGCGGCGCGGAAAAGCTCTCCAGTTCGTGCCCGACGACGGGATTGAACGCACAGCAGAACGTGCGGTTCGTCAGATAGTTGTAGAAGCAGGTGAAGCAGCGGCAGCAGCGGGTGATGTCGTCCGCATGGCCGGAGAACGCCTTCTCCGGGAAATACGGGTCGCAGATCGACTGCCGCGCCAACTCCACAATATCCGCCTTGCCGGAGGCGATGATCTCCTCCATCATCGCCGGGTCGTTCAGTCCGCCAAGTGTGGCGACCGGCGTTTTCACGTGCTTTTTGATCTCCGCGGCCAGATAGACGTTGCAGCCGTGCTCGATGAACATGGACGGATGCGTCACGACGAACGCCGCCGGGTCCTCGTGCACGCCGGCGGAGACATGGATGATGTCGACCTTGCCGTCGATCATCTTTGCCATCTCCACGCCCTCGTCGAGTCCATACCCGCCCTTGACCAGTTCTGCGCCGCTCATGCGGAATTCGATGGGGAACCGCGGGCCGACGGCCTCGCGCACCTTCTCAATGACGAGCAGCGGGAAGCGCATCCGGTTTTCCAGACTGCCGCCCCAGCGGTCGGTACGGCGGTTCATCAGCGGGGACATGAACTGCGCCAGCAGCCAGCCGTGTCCGCCGTGGATGAGCACCATGTCAAACCCGGCCTTTTTGCAGAGCGCTGCCGCCTCGCCGAACAGACCCGCAATGCGGTAGATGTCCTCCTCCGTCATGCGCGTCACGGCGAGGCCCTCCGGGTTGATCTCGTCGTTCGGGCCGTAGACGGTTGGGATATGCGGATCGCCATGGCTGCGCGCCCCGGCGTATTTGCCGCCATGCGCCAGCTCCATGACCGCGCGGCAATTGTGCCGGTGGATCGCATTCGTGACCTCCTTCAGCGACGGAAGGGACATCACGTCGTAGAGCTTCGCTTCCTTCGTATGCGTCCGCCCGTCGGGATCGACGATGCCGAGGCCGATGGCCACGCTTGCCATGCCGCCGCGCGCACGGTTTTCATGGAACGCAATTTCCTCCTTCCGCATATGGCAATCCGGGTCCAGCTCCGGATTGGACATCGGCGCGCCGAGGATTCTGTTTTTGAACGTCACACCGTTGATGGTGATCGGGCTTGCCAGATTGGGGAAAAATTTGTTTTTCACGTGAAGTCCTCCTGATCAACGTATTCTGTTCCCGCGGAAGGAGCATTTTTCTGTCAGCGCATTTTTGCTCGCGCGATTTTCACAAAAGAGCGCCGCAAATCCGCGATAAGTTGTGGAACTTATACAGTTATTATGAAGGATATTTCCAAAATGTAAATGCCGATTTCAGACAGTATTTCCGCTCTTTTCGTCCGTTTCAGCAAAAGGGAGCCGTGCTTCACGCAATGTACAACTACATACGGATTGCCGTACAGGCTTCACTGCCTGTCGTAAAATCTGCGCTGGATTATTACAGAAAAGTCTGATATGCTGACTTCGGGCAAAAAATCGAGCGGTCGCATACAGGGCAGCGTTCTCTTGGGGCGAACTTCTCGAATAACGGCGTTGCTATGGACGAGACACGGGCCGCATGGATGGCATATGGAATTGACATTGAAACCGCCGAACAACGCTCAAAGACATCGATTCAGCAGTTGAAAGGACAATCCGCAGAGATCCTTCACGCACTGAACTTGTCTGAAAATGTAGGAAAACGGTTGCTGCGTACAGCGCGTATCCCCATTCTCCAGAAAATCACAGAAGCGGTATTGACCAAATCAGCCTGTGCCTGTTGTGCCGGCCGGCTTGGCTGTGACCTCGTTATTGTTCCACTCGTGGGGCGCTTCGTCCTTCTTCGCATGGCAGTTGGAGCACTCGTGCCAGTGGTACCATGATCGGCAGTCCTCCCGCTTTTTTGTTACCAGTCTTCAATTTCTTCCATAAAAACAATATGTGCTTATCGGCTTCACGCAGCTGAACGAAAAATAGATACAAAAGTCCGAAATATAAGGCAGCAGAAGTGCTACAATGATCTCAGAAAGATCTCAGAAAAGGCAGGAGGTCATTGGTATGGCACGAGCAGAGAGCATCACATTTGAAGAATTTCGCACTCGTTTCAGCACCGAAGACGCCTGCCGGGCGGAATTATTCCGGCTTCGGTTTCCGAACGGCTTCGTCTGCCCGAAATGTGGGTGTACGGAATACTACCAGGTTCGCGGACGAAATGCGTTCCAGTGCCGCGCCTGCCGGCATCAAACGTCCGTCACGGCCGGGACGGTCATGCATCGCACGCACCTGCCGCTGACCGCTTGGTTCTGGGCGATTTATCTCTGTGCCACGGACAAACGCGGCATTTCTGCCGTCCAGCTGAGTCGTACGCTGAACATCTGCTATGGGTCGGCGTGGTATCTTTTGCACGGAAAATGGCGTGGCTTTGTTCACGCGGATGCAGGTTGTTGAAGATGTCACCGGCGGCACGCTCCAGCAGGTCGTTGACGAAACTGTTGCGCCGGGCTCAAAAATCGAATGCGACGGCTACAGATTCAATCGCAGAAAAACCGGCGATCAGATCTTCATGCGCCTGGCAAGAGCCGTCGCTGCATCTTGTGCCCTGCTGTGTTAAGCCGATAAGCACATATAAAGAAAACGGGCGACCAAAGGCGAACACGCATAAGGACAACAACGAGATACGCTCAGAGCAAGAGAAGTCCTTCCGGGAAACCGGAAGGACTTCTCTTTTGCCCAAAAGTCTGCTGGTTTACGCTTTGGAGTCCTGCAATAAAAATGCAAATTGCATTCAGGCTTCGGTTCTGCCGTTCTGCTTGTGTCGGCATCCAGGCCGGAGGATGCAGTATAATGACCTCCTGAATCAAAGAACGATTTGTGGGAGGGACTGCCATGAACGAGAGAAAGTTATCTGCATCCATACTTGCGGACTACGACCGCTGGCTGCGGCAGGCGGAGCGAGCCGATGCTACGCGGGAAAAATATCTGCGCAGCGTCCGCGTCTTTGCCGCGTGGCTGGGCGGCGCGGCGGTCACGAAGGATGCCGTGACGGAATGGAAATCACAGCTGGTCGAACGGCGTCAGGATCCATCTACCATCAACACCGCGCTTGCCGCGCTGAACGGCCTGTTCCGCTTCCTCGGCTGGGAGGACTGCCGCGCAAAATTTCTGAAAGTCCAGCGTCGCATCTTCCGCGCACCGGAGCGCGAGCTGACGCGCGCGGAGTATGCCCGCCTGCTCGCTGCCGCAAAAAATTCCGGTGATGCGCGGCTTGCGCTGCTGATGGAGAGCCTCTGCGCGACCGGAATCCGCGTCAGCGAGGTGAAATATCTCACCGTGGAAGCCGCACGATGCGGCCGTGCCGAGATCGCATTGAAGGGCAAGATCCGCACGATTCTGCTGCCCGCGAAGCTCTGCCGCAAGCTGCTGAAATACGCCAAAAAGCAAAAAATCGCCCGCGGCGAGATTTTTCTCACCACGGGCGGAAAAGGCATGGACAGGCGGCAGATCTGGTCTGCCATGAAGCGGCTGTGCCGCAAGGCGGGCGTCGCGCCGTCGAAGGTGTTTCCGCACAATCTGCGGCATCTGTTCACAACGGCGTACTACCGCGTATATCGTGACATTGTGAAGCTCGCGGATATGCTCGGCCACAGCTCGATTGAAACGACGCGCATCTATCTCGTCGAGAGCGGCGCGGAGCACCAACGGCAGCTCGAACGGTTGGGTCTGATCACATAGGACAGAATCCATATTCTGTCCATGCCTGTACCAGCAGAGCGCAGTATTCCACATTGCTATCTATTAAAAATATAGCACGGAATATGTCAGAAATCAATAGTGGGGCTACTTCTGCGCGCAAAAAATCCAGTCTCAAAAACTCGGTTTTTTGAGACTGTGCTTTTGTGCGCATTTTTCCTTTTCGTTGGTCGTTTAGCCTGCGTTTCAAGGGAGCGTTTCTCTATTTCATCATGATTTTCATCTCGCTCCGCGGCAAGCGGAGGAACAGAATATGGATTCCGTCTGACGAGGAAGGTGAGCGCATGGGGGGAAAGCCTGCGCGAGTTCTGCGAGGAAAACGGACGCAGGGAGCTGCTACGGCAGTGGGCCACGGAGAAAAACGGTGGCAAAACACCGGACGGCGTTTTCTGCGGCAGCTCTGCGATGACATGGTGGCGCTGCGATAAGGGCCACTCATTTTCCATGCGTGCCGCATTCCACACAACGCGCGAGCAGAGCTGCCCCTACTGTACACGGTGCAAAGTGCTCATGGGGGATAACGATCTTGCGACTGTCGCGCCCGACGTTGCCGCCGAGTGACATCCAAAGCTTCAACGGTGAGCTGACGCCGGAAATGGGCATGGTGGGCAGCACAGCGGCCGCTCTGTCTGCTCCGGAAACTGCTGCACACGCGCCCATACTTTAACACAGCACCGCTGACCGTAGGGGACCGGAAACGAGACAGCTGGACGCCGGATAAAATGCACTTTTGGAGGTGATGCCGTGCGGGAATCTTTGTACGACTTCTGTATCGCAAATCGAAAAGAAGCGCTGTTGCGTCAGTGGGATCGTGAGAAAAATGCACCGCTCACGCCGTCGAATGTCTCACAGGGCAGTCACAAGAAAGTTTTCTGGCGCTGTGAAAACAATCATGTGTGGAACGCAGCGGTTTACGCCCGCACGAAGGCAGTGGATGCCCGTATTGTACGGGATGCTGACACCGCAGATGGTCACGACCGGAAGCAGAAAAAAGGTCTGGTGGACGTGTCCGCTGGGGCACGTCTGGAAGGCTGCCATCTACCCGCGAACCGGCGCGAAGAAATGCGGCTGCCCCGTCTGCGCGGGCAAAACGCCCTCCGCAAAGCGCTGAAATTACTGCCTGCCATTGGCGGGCTTCATATAGATATTTTATGAATTTGGAGGAAAGTAAGTTGAAGAAGCGGTTTATATCTCTTCTGCTGTGCTTCTGCATGGTTCTGTCAATTATGCCAACGGCAGTATGGGCAGCGGATGCAGAGGGATCGAATTCAGCCATACGATATGACTGGAAAGATTACGAAGGCTATTATGACAGCGCAACGAGTGGAGAAGTTGCATATGAACAGCAGCCGGATGCAATTGGCACCCTCTATGATAGCATTTATGAAGCAGAGAATGAGACTGCCAAAGTGGCAGTCATTGACGCTGCATACAATGGCGGCTTGATTACCGAAAATCTTGCGAATCGCTTGAAGACGGTTGTCCATGGCTACACGGCGGATGAACTGAGCAAGGGTGTTGCATTCCAGACAAATGCAAGCACCAGCGGCCCGGATTTCACCGCGAAAGTGGAAGACGGCGAGATGCAGATCAGCGGTGAAGGTGCGTTGATGGCGTACAACAAGTACAATAATAAGTTCTATGCGCCGTCCAATGCCAGCATTGCTCTGCGTCCGTGGAACACCGAGCGTGCAGGTCAGACGCTTTCTTCTGTTCGATTCGGCAATGGTATTACCGAAGTTGGCGAGTACGCTTTCTTCAACCAGCCGCGTCAGGACATTACCAGTGCATCTTTTAATGCCAACATGAAGATTCATCTTCCGGATTCTCTCCAGAAGATGAGCCAGGCCACCTTCATGAGCCTGAATGTTGGCAAGATTGCAATTCCGGCCAGTGTAACGTCGCTGTCTACCCGTCAGTTCGCTAGTGCTTCGGCTATGTATGTACTGGGCGATCCGGACATTAAGGTTTCCGGCAGCAGTTCGAGCTTTGCAACAGGCAGTGGTACGACCAATGTATACGTTGCAAAGAATTCTAAGCGGGCATCCACGAGCGGCATCACTAACATGAATCTGAAGGAAGTAGATGCAATCGGTGGCTGCGGCGCAGATGAGCATTACACTTCTGAAATGGTTTGGATGGTCGATGGCGATACGCTGACAATTACCGCTATGGATAACGGCAGCGGCGTTATGGCGGACTATCCGGATTCCAATCCGGCTCCATGGAATGCCTATGCGGATCAGATCAAGAAGATCGTTCTGTCTTCCGGCGTAAAAAACATCGGTGCCAATGCATTTAAGGCTCTGACCGGCGTGAACAATGTTACTGTTCCGGCCAGTGTAGAAATCGATACGAATGCAGAGAATCCTTTCGCTGCAGCCAATCTCAATACTATCTCCTTCGGTTATAGCGAAGGCAGTTCTTTCGAAGCTTGGCTCAATGCTCACGGTTATACCGGCGAAACCAATCGAGATACACTGGGTCGTATCAAGCTGACCAAGGCTGAGAATGAGTATTTCCATGAGTACATTGGTGATACCGATATTGCAGCTAAGATGACGAAAGATGGCGTTCTGACCATCTACCCGACTTACTGTGCGAATGGCAACACCGATGTTCCTAATGTAGACGGCTATCACGGCGATAACACCGGTTTCCCGTGGTTTGATGTGTTCTATGACGAGAGCTATAAACCCGATGTGGATTCGAATGGCAAACTCAACAATTGGAGTGGCGCTGGACAGTATCAACAGTATCTGACAAAGATCGTCTGGGTGGACGGCCTTACCGCTACGGGCGGCTATTTGTTCAACGGTGCGTCCAATATGCCCTCGACCCCGATTGAGCTTCAGATTCCGGACAGCGTAAAGAATGTCGGAGCATTCATTCTGGGCAATGCGGAAAGCGATCCGGAAGTCATCGTTCCGGTCGGCGCAACGAACGTCGGCTCGGCGTTCAACGGTAAGGGAAATATTGCGAAGAATGTATATATTCTGAACGCTGAAATGACCGGCATCCCCGTTCAAAAGAAGAGCGGGAATACGACTACGGATAGTTTCGCGAGAAACATCTGCTACGGCTTTGACTATACCGTCCATGTCAAGGAAAGCTCCAAGGCTTACGACAAGCTGGCTTCTGGCAATTATACCATTCAGACCCATACCGATATGGGCGCCTGTGGTGCTGCTAAGTACTACTCTTCTGAGGTGTTCTGGCTCTACGATGCAGACACCAAGACGCTGACCATTAAGGGCAACGGTGCAATCAAGGATTATACCTCTGCAGCCGAGGCTCCGTGGTCTAAGTATGATGTAGAGCGTATCACCCTTGACAGCGGTATTACCCGCATCGGCGAATATGCGTTTGCAAATCTGCTGAAGATCAAGCAAGCAGATGTAACCATTGGCGCTGGTGTAAAAGTTGCTGATAACGCATTCGCAAAGCCGGATGCGCATGGCCGTATGCCGCTTCCGCAGTCGGATGATCTGTATTACAATTCTTACATTGGCGATACTACTATCGCAGCTAAAATGAGCAAGGATGGCGTTGTTACCATTTATCCGACGGATACCGAGAATACTGTGGTGCCGGGAATCAAGGGCTATCAGGGTAACAACACGGCGTTCCCGTGGTATGAGGCTTACGGCAAGGAGTTTACCAAGGACTTCACCGGTGTTCATGCATCCGAGATCAAGGAGATCGTCTTTGCTGACGGTCTGACGGAAATCGGCGGCTATCTCTTCAACGATGTAAAAGGAATGCCGGCCTCTGTCAAGGTGCGCATTCCCGACAGTGTGACCAAGGTCGGTGGCGCGCTGGTCGGTACGAAAAACCGTGGCGCATCGATCGCTACCGGCGAGCAGATGACCGACGTTGGATTCTGGTACGCAGGAAAAGCCACGAATGTGTACATTCTGAATCCCAATATGAAGGGGATCCCGTTCCCCGCGACAGGGCCTGATGCAGATTTGACCAGAACCATCGCGCAAGCTACCGGTGATAAGGTTGCTGTGCATGTGAAGGAAGGTTCCGAGGCATACAGCACGCTGACAAAAAAAGGCTCGGTTTATACCAATGTGATCACCCATACCAATCTGGGCGCATGCGGCGTGGCTCCGTACTCTGCTGAGACGTTCTGGACCTACGACGAAGGCACGAAGACTCTCACTGTGCTTGGCGACGGTGCGATCAAGGATTATGCCAACGCTTCTGATGCACCGTGGCATAATTTTGATGTTGAAACTCTGTTGGTACAGTCCGGCGTTACCAAGATTGGTAATAATGCGTTCGCTTCGCTGAACAAACTTAAGATGGTCCATGTTGCTGACAGCGTTGCTGAAGTAGCAGATACTGCATTTGCAACCGAAAATGGCAAGATTGTTGCTAGCTTGAAGAACACGACCTTCCTGACCGGTTCTGACGCAATGAACACCTGGCTGAAGGATCATTATGCAAATGTTCTGCCGTCCTCCGGCGTAGTTGATGAATACAAGTGGAGCATCTCCGGCGATGTTCTGACGATTGAGGTAAACGGTGCAGCTTCTACCGATGAACTCGGCGAAAAGTCTGCTGTTATTTCTTCTATCACTGCTGACAGCGTACCGGCATGGGCAGCCTACAAGTCCATGATCACCAAGGTACAGATCGGCTACGGAGTAACCGAGATCGGCGACAAGGTATTCTCTGATATGCCGGTGCTTTCCTCTGTGGAACTGCCGTCCTCGCTGACAAGAATTGGCAAGGAAGCATTTGTGAATACGCCTAAGCTGACGAAAATCTATCTGCCGAAGAAGACAATTGATGTAGCTGCTACCGCATTCGGTACGTCCTCTTCTGCAGCAAAGAATCTGACGGTTCAGGTTTCTCCGGTAGCACCTGATTCTCAGAAGAAGATGCAGTCTCAGGGTAATACCAAGATTATCGTAGATGATACCAAGAACCTGAATGTTCTGCTGATCGGCAACAGCTACTTCGGTGCACTGTCCGGTTACATGAAGAATATTGCACAGGGACTTGGCAAGTCGGATGCTATGATCGCCAACTACTACTTTGGCGGCGACAGCGGCAATCTGGCTGCGTATGTACAGCGCATTAACAACAAAACGATTGGTACATATAATCCGGAAAAGGATGTCTTCTCTGGCTATAAGGAAAACGGAGTTCGCAATGATTCCTACAACAGCAATCCGTTGAGCATGGGCATCGAGGCGGAGGATTGGGATTATGTTGTCATGGAGACCTGGGGCAAGAAAGAGCCCGCCGGTGCCAACGGTGTTGACAAGAAGCTCAGCCAGGATCCCAACCTGACGGACCTGAAAAACTACATTGCCAAGTATGCTCCGCAGGCGGGAGTCAGCCTGTACCATGTTTACAGCTGCCGCTATCTGGCGGAGAACGTAACGCCGGTCGAAACGCTGACCGAGCAGTGGCAGCGCTATGTCGATGGTGCAGATGACGGCTTGAAGGATATCGTAGCCCATGTCATCCCGGCCAGCACGCTGATCCAGAATGCCCGCCTGACTTATCTGAACGCAAACGGCTCCGAGTTGCAGCGCAATCCGCCGAGCGATATCACGCATCTGACCGGTGAAGGCGACTACATCAACGCCATTATGATGTATGAGATGCTGACTGGAAAATCTACCGCAGCATTTGATCACGGCTCCTTCGATAACCACAAGGAAGCTTTCTATCACAAGCTTGTCGATGTCACAAAGGCCGCTGGTATGAAGAAGCTCACCTATGCCTATGTGGAGCACGACGGTGCAACTGCTTATTATGATTCCTTGGCCGACGCGGTGGCAGCGGCTGTGAATGGCGACAAGCTGACGATTCTCGGTATGCCCAAGAATGATACGGAACTGGCCATCGCTGCCGGTGTTACGGTCGAGATTTTTGGCAGCAGCCAGGATCATACCATCGTACTGACGAATGGTGGCAAAATTATGAAGGATGGGTTGCTCGCATTCTGCGGCAATCAGGTTGACAGCGAATTGGCAACCACAACTCAGTATCTGACTGCAAATCCCGAAACCGGTGTTCTGGAGCGTAGCAATCATACTCACACATATGGTACGCCCACCTACACCTGGAGCGAAGATGGCAAGAGCTGCACGGCTGAAATGAACTGCACGGCTGATGTCTGCACCGATAAGGTGACGGAGAATGCTGTTATTACCAGCAGCGAAAAGACGCCCGCCACCTGCACGGCTAAGGGCACCACGACCTACACCGCCACCTTCACTAATGTGGCCTTCACTAGGCAGACCAAGGATATTCAGGATATCAACATGATTCCTCACGACTGGTCCAACCGCGACGGTATCTGCAAGGTCTGCAAGACTCCGTGCGGCAAAGCGCACACCGCGGGCACGACCTGCCCGGTCTGCGGCAAATACACGCCGATCCCGGTCGTTCCTGCGGGCGAACCCGCGAAGAATCCGTTCAACCCCAACGCTGGTAAGGCCAGATTTGCAGACGTTTCCGGCAACGCTTGGTACGCTTCTGCCGTCAACTATGTGGTCGACAAGGGTCTCATGAACGGCACGGGCGAGGACAAGTTCTCCCCGAACGCGGATACCACGCGCGGCATGATCGTGACCGTTCTGGCGCGTCTGGACGGCAAGAGCACCGCTGGCACGCCGTGGTTCGCCGCTGGTCAGCGCTGGGCAATGGAGTACGAAATCTCCGACGGCACGAATATGACCGGCGCGATCACGCGCGAACAGCTCGTCGCAATGCTGTTCCGCTATGCGGTCAAGAACGGCCTCGAAGCGGTTACGCTCTCTGAGAATCTGACCCAGTTTACGGACGCTTCCGACATCAGTGCGTGGG